>WNFI01296428.1_pt1 | contig 31581 bp, 32 predicted proteins | sample 5400471 | NCBI WGS metagenome assembly WNFI01 (sample SAMN13153348, study PRJNA577476) | soil metagenome | isolation source: 100 cm saprolite on Douglas fir-dominated hillslope | place: USA:California | collected 2013-09-17 | reverse complement strand
GAGAGGCAAAGGAGGGCGGTGGCAACAAGTATCAGATATCTCTCCACCCTCTCCCTAATTAGGAAGAGGGGTTGGGGGTGAGGGTGAAACCGCCATCGACTTGCAATCCATCCCCCCAGCCCCACCCACATTACCAGCAGCGCATTCGACGGTGTTTAGAGCCCGATCCGGACGTGACCCATCGTCAGGGACCCCGGGTGCAGAAAAATGATCCACGCGGCTCCGGCGCCGCCGAGCGCCACCAAGATCAGGAAGGCTCTGTTCTGTGGCCCCTTTTCGATGTTTATTCTCCAAGGCGACAGGTCGATGGCCGCCACCGCCAGCCAGATCGCGGCACTGTAGATCAGGAAGTAGTAATGGCATGCCGCCGTCCAAGCGAGCGCGACGCCAGCCAGGACATAATCCTGGGTGCGTTTGAGCCGGCGAGCCCGAACGAACAACCAGAGAAATAACGCGATGCCGTAGAGATTAAACTGACCCCAGTTTTGCATCGCGCGGGCCAAGGTGTAGCTGTGGGTCATCACATAGAGACCGGCTACAACGGCAGGGCTCAGTTGCCAGGGCTCAGCTCTGAGGCCTGGGGCCTGGGACCTGATCACTTCCGCCGCCAAAAGATACGTAAAGAACCCGGCGAGGATCCAGGAAAGGACAAACCAAAGATTAGAAGCGGCGACGAGGTTTAGGCCGGCGGCCTGGCTGGCGTAGCTGACGAGGTTCGTCCACAGTGGGAAATCATGCGAGACCAACGAACTCCCGAAGGGATGAAACAATAGCCGTGTATAAAACGGATTGATATGCAGCGTGTGGATCGCATGGCGGAACCACCAGGCGTTCCAGAGAAACAGCCGGGTGTCTTCCAGACCACCGGGAATGGCACTATTCCAAACCGGGAATAGCGGCCGGAGGAAAACGCCGGAGAGAAAGACATAAAACAGCAATACCCCGAGGTGCAACACGCCGGGAATTATAGGAAATCCGAAAGGGCTATTCGCCCTGGGCTCGGGGACGGAGAGGGGCCGGTCCAGGAGCGGGCCGGGCGGCTGTCAATGAGGGAGAGTTGGGCAGGAAAGAGGGATCGATGATTCGCAGTTTGACTAATTCCGTCAAAGAACGTGACAAACTCTTCATGCCTTCGGCGGAGCCCATCTCCATCGCGGAATGGATCTCATGCGTCCGGTTCTGGCGGATCATCGAGGCGACAGCCGGCGTATTCATTAAGATCTCAAAGGCCGCGACGCGGCCGCGAGTGTCCAGCCTTGGCAGCAGCGTCTGGGCAATCACGGCGCGCAGGATGGACGCCAATTGAGCGCGTACCTGTTGCTGCTGCTGATGCGGAAATACATCCACAATCCGTTCCACCGCCTGGGGGGCATCGGAGGAGTGGAGCGTCGCCAAGACCAGGTGCCCGGTGTCCGCGATCTGGATGGCGGCCGCCATCGTTTCGTAATCCCGCAACTCTCCCACCAGGATCACATCCGGGTCCTGTCTCAAAATGTCGCGCAGGGCCAGCGCAAAATTTGGCGTATGCTGCCCCACCTCCCGCTGACTGACGAAGCTCTGCTTGCTGGTATACACAAATTCAATCGGGTCTTCGATGGTGATGACCTTGTCATGGCGAGTCTGGTTGATGCATTCCAGCAGGCACGCCAAGGTCGTCGATTTGCCCGAACCCGTCGGACCGGTCACCAGGATCAATCCCCGGTCCATCTCGGCCAGTTTGACGATCGCCGGCGGAAGTCTCAATTCCTCAGGCGTTGGGATGTGGTTCGGAATGACGCGGAAAACGGCTTCGATCCCCTGGCGCTGATAGGCCACATTCATCCGGTAACGCACGGTATCCAGGCCAAAGGTGGCGTTAACCGACCATACTTTCTGCAAATATTCTTTTTGGGGCTCGGTCAGTAATTGGGAAATCATCGCGATATAGCTGTCGCCGTCAAACACGGGGACACCCGGGACCGCGAGCAAATCGCCTTGGACGCGCATCATGGCTTGCGTACCCGCGGCGATATGCACGTCGGAGGCACCCAGCCGCATGGCTTCCCGAAGGATGGAGAGGATCGCTAGGTCCGACATCGTGACCCATGCTTAACAGAGGAACGGCAATAAATAAAGGGGAAAATTGGTGCCCCCAACGGGATTCGGGCCGCTATCTATAAGCAGCTGTGGCGGCCCGTACTGCGCACCTCCTCATGCGCGGTGCGAACCCGTGATCTCTGCCTTGAGAGGGACCCCGAAAACCGGTCGCAAACGGCCAACACTACAAAAACACTACAATGCCGCTGACTCAAAAGTTATAAAATGCTGCAATGGAATCTAAACTAATTACCACCTCTCCAGACATCCTTGGCGGTACGCCTGTATTTGCCGGCACGCGGGTCCCCGTACAGACTTTCATTGAATACCTCGAAGGGGGTCAATCGATCGATGAATTTTTGGATGGATTCCCCACGGTTAAACGTGAACAGGTGATTGAATTCTTAGAAGAAGCTAAAAAGCGACTGAGCCCAAAGGCCGCTTAGCGTGAGGCTGTTGCTGGATGAGTGCGTGGATCGACATTTCGCTGAAACCCTGTCTGGCCATGACGTCAAAACAGTGCCTCAGATGGGTTGGGCCGCGCTGAAGAACGGTGACCTTCTGGCTCGCGCCGAACAAGAATTTGACGTCTTCATTACTGTAGATCGCGCCCTCCCTTCGCAGCAAAATCTCTCCAAACGAAAGATCGCACTTCTCATCATTCAGGCCAAAACCAATCAGCTCGTTGATCTAGAACCTTTAGTGCCGGACGTTTTGGCTGCCTTACCCAAACTGAGACCAGGTCAGATCATCCACATTGGTTGATTCTCTGCCTTCTGTAGCGAGAGACCAGACCTCTTGTACATACGAATCCCCCGGATTTCTCCGAGGGATTCGTGGCACTGCTAAATGGTGCCCCCAACGGGATTCGAACCCGTGATCTCTGCCTTGAGAGGGCAGCGTCCTAAACCGCTAGACGATGAGGGCATTGTGGCGGTGGAACAAGGTGATTATAACATAGGGGAAAATGGCGGGTGGCTAGGTGTCCGCCCTGGACGGAATTAAAGGATTTCCTTCGAGATTTCTTTGAGTGGTTGGGGGAGCGCTTCGGGTGCGGCGGGGTGATCTCCTGCGGAGATGAGCTTGTCTTCAAAGCGGGTCAGACGCTTTTCCGCTTCGGTATAGCGGGATTGGGCGTTGGACAGGTGCACTCCCACTTTATGGAATTCCTCTCCGAAACTTTCCAAGTCTTGCCGGAGCTTGTTGAGATGGTCGATGATCTCTCGCGCGCGTTCTTCGATACGCATCCCGCGGAACCCCTGTGAGAGCGTCAACAGGTAGGCGTAGAACGAGTTGGGGGACACCGGCATGACTTGTTTGGACGTCGCATACATGTAGAGGGCCTTATCGGCCTCCTCATCGGTTTTGATGATCGTTTCGTAATAGACGTTCTCCGCCGGGATGTACATCAGCGCGAAAGGAAATGTCCCTTCTTCAGTCTGGATATAGCGGTCGTGAATGTCGTTGATGTGTTTTTTAATGTCTCGGGCGAACTCTTTGCGGGCCGTGTGCCGCTCCTCATCGTTGACCGCGCTGAGCATTCGCCGGAAATTTTCCAGCGGAAACTTGGCGTCGACGGGCACCAGGCCTTCCTTGAGGCGGATCACCGCATCCACGATGAAGCCGTTACGGAAGCGGTGCTGCATCGCGAAGTGCTCGGCGGGCAAGATCTCGCGCAACAGGTTTTCCAGGAGCACTTCGCCCATCCCGCCGCGCAGCTTGGGCGGGCGAAGGATGTCCTGGAGGGCGGAGACGTCCTTGACCATACTCTGGATTTGGGTGTTGGCTTCGGAGAGTTTGCCGAGCTGGTTGCGGAGGTCACCGTAGAGCTTGGCCGCGTTGTCCAGCCGCTGGTTGATGTCGCCGGAGGAACTGCGCAGGTTCTTTGCGACGGAATCGAGCTGCTGCTGAAGCAGCGTGGCGTTTTGGGCCAGACTTTGGGAGACTTGCTGGCGGACGCCTTCGAGCTGCTGCTGCAGAAGCGTAACGACGGGGTCCGCCGGCTTCTGTTGCTGCTGCTTCCAAATCAGCCATAATGCGGCAGCCGCCAGGAAGGTCGATAGACAGGCTAGAAAGATAAGCATCGGAACGGTTAATTATATCGAATTACGTGACGTCCGGGGCGGAGCATTTCGCGCGAGGCGGGCCTGAGCATCGACGTCATGCGTCACGTCATAGACGAAGATCGAGTCCAACATGACGGCGGATGGGGAGCGTGTTTTCAAAAAATCAAAGTCGCCAAAGGCGAGAGATGTCGCGGACACCGCCAGGAGAATTTTCTTTTGCGCAGCGGGATCTAATTTCGGCTCCTGCTGTTTCGCCACATAGGCGCTCCACAAGGGCCCGACCCAGACATAGTGAATTCCATAGGCGCTAGGAGCGCCACCGCCGAAATAAGACAAGTAAATCGTGCCGGCTTTCTCCTTCTTGACGTGGGCGGCCAGCGCCTTCAAGCCCTGTCCCCAATCACTGTTGCAGTCGATGAGATACCTATAACCCCCGCTGGGGCCCCCGACGATTTGATTGAAGTAGGAGAAGTAATGTGGGAAAAGAACCAGCGTCTCGATCACATACCAGCCCGTGAGCAACCGGTATCCCCATTGCCACCGTGGACCCCTTTCTTGCAAGCTCGCTGTGGCCGTCCCTGCCCAGATGCATAGCAGCGGATAAAGAAAAAGCAGCCGCCTAATCCCCGGCTGGCTGCTAGAAATCGACAAAAGCAAGAGATAGAGAGCCCCAGGCAGAACGATCCAAAGCAGCGCGGTATGACGCTGCGGGTAGCGTTTTTGGATGGCCAAGAAAAATCCCACGATGATAAGAATCACCAGCGACAACGGGGTTTTGAGCAGGATCACGGCGGAATAAAACCACAACCACGGTCGCCCGGTGGTGTTCCATCCGGCGAAGTATTGATACTTCTCCTCAGAAAGTGCCGAGCGCAGATCATCCAATCCTTGACCGATGCGATAAAGCTCGACCCCTCGATAGGCGGCAACCACGACCAAAACAGCGCCGACTACATACGCCAACAGGTAAAAGTTCGGAGTCTTCGTAGAAGGGTTCGTGCGGCCCCCTGAGCGACGGCGCAACAGGTGTATCACGCCGATAATCGGAAGAAGATAAAGCCCGGTAAATTTAGTCGCCGTATTCACACCCATTCCGACACCGGCCCAGAACGCCGAGTGTCGCGAAGGCGCCATCTCAAACCGCCAAAACAGATACAACGCCAAGAAGGACGCCGCCGCGGAACCGAGATCTGTCGTGGTGAGATGCGCATAAGCCAACAACGGCGGACAAAAGGCATAAAAGAGGAGCGCCCACCGGGCGGCTCGTTCGCCGAACAACCCCCGACTCCAGCGCCAGACTCCATAACCTAATGCGACTCCGATGGGGATGATCATGAGGCGCGTCAGATTGAGAATTAGATCAGGAGACACCTGATTAAAATGAAACAAGATATCCGAAAGCGAAAGATGATTTTGAATCACCCACGGCGGGGGCGGCAACGGAACTTGGAGAGGCAAGAAAAGGAGCGGGATCGTCGCCCACAAACGGACCAGGGGAGCATTGATCGGGTTTAAAAAATACCGGCCAGTCTTCCAATACAAAAACCCTGACGCGATATGCGTCGGCTCATCGAATGTGGCAGACTCCCGCAGACCGCTCGCCAGCGATAACGCGGCAAACAAGATCAGCAGGAACGGGACCGTTAAACGGTTCAAGCGGGTCCATTTTCCAGCCATCAGGAAAGATTTTTCCGCGCGCAGACTTCCATCGAGTCCCAGGTATTGATGTAGACGAGCTTCTCCTGGATACCCGTCCGGTCCAGTCCCCACCGGAGGGAACCCGTCAGCCAGGAGGAGTAGTTCTGAAGGCGGCTCGCCCAATAAGACATCCGGAAGACCCGGCCGTACGACCGGACGAGTACCACGTCAAATCCGGTCCGCTTCAGCAGGTCGCGCAGGGTACGGGGAGAAAAATAATAGAGATGCGCGGGCCGCAAGCCCCACCAATGCGACCGCATGAGGCGGGCCGTGATGCTAGCGATGTTAGGCGTCACTACATAAAGCAGGCCTCCCGGCTTCAGCACCCGGTTGATCTCGTGGAGTTCGGCTTGCGGATCTGCCAGGTGTTCGATCACATCTGACATCGTCGCAACATCGAACTCGGCGTCCCTAAAATGCGCGTCGGATAAACGACCGGGATGGACGTTCAAATCCAATTTCTTCCGCGAGAACTCCGCCGCCTTGCGGTTCGGCTCCACGCCCGCCGTTTCGAAATGGAGCCGCGTAGCGTTTAGAAAATACCCCGCGGCGCTCCCCACGTCCAAGAGTTTCCCGCTGGACGCGAATCGTTGAATCGTATTCAGGCTGAGAAAAGCGTTGATGCTGCGGCTGGCGTCTTCTCCCGCGAACTCCGCATCTTCCTGCTCCTGGTAATGCTTCAGGAGGTCCCCTTCAGGCAGCCGGGGGTTGGTGTAGACCAGGCTGCATCGCCGGCAAGTAACGACCTGGCCGAAACGCCCGTAGATGTCCGTCGCGGCGGCGTAGTGGCGGAGATCACCCGGATCAGCCGCCGCCGAGCGGCCTGGACAGGCTGAACGGCAGCGCGCCCCAACTGGCGGAATACCATCCCGCGCTGTCCCAGAGCGAGAGCGTCCGCAACGGGTTCTTTTGCCGAATTTGGTATGTCGTCACGTCTCGATGCGGCCACTGCCGAAGCAAGTGGGCTGGTCCTTGCGTGTTTAAATTGCGCGGGATCAACACCCGATCGCCGGGCTGTGGCGTACGCCGGACGTCGAAGGCCTTCCATCCGGCACGGTCGAGGTAATACGAGAATCCACTGAAGCAATTACCCCAGTAATAGTTCCCCCGGTGACCGGCCGCGGCGGATGCGGCGATCGCCGGGCCGGCTTTCGCTTCACCCATGTCCGCCTGCGCCAAGGCCAGCGTGAAAATCGCCATCGCTGCGACCGTCGCGCGCGCTGCCGCGGGGCGCCATTCCAAACGTTCGACCATCCGCATCGCCAAGAACGCCGCCGGAGGCAGCAGGGGAAGCAGGTGATGCGCGCTCGAATAGAAGAGATACTTTTGCACAAACAGATACTCGACCAGGAACCAGGCCGATAAAAACCGCTCACTCCGGGAAGCGGAGCGCCACATTAAGACGAGCGATGCGACAAACGCCAACCCGGTCGTAAAGAAGACACCTAAGAGGAGTCCTTGGACCGGAGAGAATCCTCCTTGTGGAGAGATAAACAGCCCCGCCATGACGGCGCCGAGCGCGGCCAGGATCCAGACCAGCCGGCGTTGAAGTTTCGCGAGCATCGGCCATCCCACCGCCGTGAACGGCGCCGCGCCGGCGATAAAGACCAGCGGGAGAATCCGGGTCACCCAGGGAAAGTGTCCTCCTTGCGAGGACCGCACCCGCCAGGTCGCGACGATATGCGGCATCCCATAAAGATGCGTCTCCCACGCGCACCAAGCGCCATAGAATAGGATGAACACCCATCCCGCCACGGAAAACCGGACCCAGCGGCCGGAGCCCGCGCCCGGTTCCAGATAAAAAGCTAACAATGCGCATACTCCCAGAAGCAGCGGCCAACTGTGGAGGCTTAATGCCGCCAAAAGAAGCGAGATCCCCAACCCGATCGCGTTCGCCCAGGCGCCTCCCGTCGCCAGCCGCAGCGTGAAGTAAAGCGCGAACATCGCGAAGGTGAAATAGAAAAGATGCGGATAAACCGTCAGGCTGGTCAGAAAAAAGGCGGGCGAGAAAGCCACCAGGGCCGCCGCATAGAGAGGATTTTCCACGAAGCTCTCGCCGATTTTACTCACCGCCCATACCGCCGCAAGCGCGAGCAAGAACATCACGGCATGCAGCGGCCATTCCTTGTGCCAGCGGGTCCAGGGGCCGAGCGCCCACGCGCTGAGCGGCGGATGTGTATAGGCCGGCAGGCCGCCGGTGGCCCAGACGGCTTGGTCCGGCACGGAGAAGTCCATGCGGTAGTTGTAGGGATGAAGCGGATGGCGGGCGGTCGCTTCCGCGGTCAGCACGACGCTCGAATCATCAAAGAACCAGGGACGCCGGGCAAAGGGAAGCCAACACAGCGCCAGAGCCATGAAGAGCAGCGCCTTGTTGGATGAAAGCGTCATGGACGTTTGCTCTTGCTCGGCCATTTATTTTCAATCAAGGCCAGCTGGCCGCCGTATATCGGGCCGACGTCCATCACGGCAAGCACCTGATGCGGCCAAGGGAACAATCCGGTAGGACCTTGCAGATTTTTAGCCTTGCGCAGAGCGTTCAGGCGTCCAATCTGGCCGACCAACCCTCGGGTCAGGATCATGTAATCCGGCTGGAACTCTTTGAGCGGGCGGGTGAGATCCTTCTCGCCTGTGAGCAAGCGATACCATATGATGCCCCCGATGTCCCGAAAGTCATACCGATAGAGCCCCAGCCAGAGCGATTGCGGCGCCACGACTTTCGAACCCGGCGTCATCCGCTGTGACAGATCTTCGCAAAGGGATTCGAAGGAAGGCCGATAGGACGCGATGCCTTTCACAAAGACGACCGTGCCCACGGTCGTTACTACCAGCACGGCCCACCCGAAAACCTGAAGATGGAGCTCGACGGCTTTGTTCTGACGGAGGTTGTATAACGTGAAAGCGAGAAACCCGCTGGCCGCCGACACCCACCACCACTTTTCGAAATCGGCGGCCAGTTGTGTCAGCTCGCCCCGCATCCCGGACGCGACCATGAGCAGACTCACCAACAGGACCAGAGCTGCCCATTGAAAGGCTTTCTTAGGAAGCACCGCAAGCGAACCGGCCAGAAGGAAGGGCGTTTTTCCCAACGGGAAATTTCTGGCCGACAAAGAGCGCATAACCGAGCGCCAGCCAGGCCGCGAACTGGGCGGGCCATCGCCACGCGTCCTTACGCAGGGTCCCGGCGCATACCGCGGCCGCCGCGAGGGCGTATTGCCAACCGTTCAGCATGTGATAGATCCGTCCGCCCTGCCAGTCATGAAAATCCCAACCGCCGAAATACCGACCGGTCTCCGCTGCGAGGGCGGCAAAAACATTGCCGTGGAATTTCACGATCGAGGGCGATGAGAATTCCCCGAAGAAAAGTGCTCGGACGCCGGGTAAGAAATGCGTCCAGTCCGCGCTGAACAGAAAACAGGAGAACCCGATGATCCACCCGAGAAGGCCCAGCAGGAGCGCGGGATATTTCTTTCCACGAAGCAGTAAGACGGCGACCGGCAAAAATAGGACGGCACCATTGGTATGGATGCCCGCGGCCACGCCGGCCAGGAACCCCGGGACCAGCCCCCACCAGGGATTGGCCGATTGAAGTGCGACCATCAAGCCGCTGAAGACGAGCAAGCCGCAAAAAGACAGCCAGGTTTCCGGCCGGATTCGGTCGGAGGAATATAAAAAGACAAAACGCGTCGCCAGGATGAGCATCGCGGCATAACCGGCGAGCGCGTTACCCAACAAAGTCCCTGCTCCATAGACCGCCAAGAGCGCGAGAAACCCCCCGATCAGACTGAACAGCCGGGCTTTCGCCAGGCTGAAGCCTACCGCTTTAATGAAGACGGAAAACGGATAACAGTAGAAAGGCCGAATGACGACCGGCCACGCGTAACGCAGCCCCGCAAGCGCCGGAGGATATAGGCCGTCATAGAGCGAGAAGAGGGCTTGATGGTGGGTGGCGAGGTTGTAAGCGTGGTTGGCGTTCTCCGCTTCGTCGACATACACGGTCGGGAAGCGGTGTAGCATCAAGGCGTTCAAACTGAACCAGATCAGCGCCGTGAGCATGGCCCATCGCCACGTGGGCCGGAATCGCTTCACGGCCTGAGCCCTAGCGCCAGCCAGGCGCCGACGGCGTCAATGACCACATCGAGCGGTCTCCCGAACCGGCCGGGCACGAACAACTGATGGAACTCGTCCGTGCACGCATACAGGATCGCCAGGGCCAACGACCACGCGAAAATCTTTTTCCAGGACCAAAAGGTCGAGCCGGTCAGCGCGCGGGCAATCAGCCTGGCGAGGATGCCGTAAACTCCCATGTGCCCCGCCTTGCGAACGACAAAGTCGAGCCAGTCTTCATGAAAGAACCGGAGCTTGGGGATAGACGAGAGCCAAAAGATGAAGCCGCACCAGATGATGACCGGCACCCACAACAACAGGAACCGGCGAACCGGAGAGTCGGAGAATTGGGGATATGTCACCGGTTCTCCCTTTCACCGTTTCTCCGTTTCAGATCTTGGTACACCGGGTACCAGTCCTGCACCTTCCAAAGAAGCTCCCACACATTCGTGCGCGGGAAGATCACGACGCGCCGGAGGCAAAACAAGTTGGCCGCGTGATCGCGCGGCGCGCGGTCGGTGGCGAAGGCCGCTTCGAACCCCGCTTCGCGGACGAACAGTTCCACTTGAGGGTTGTATTCTCCATACGGGTACGCAAAGAGGGTGACGGCTTGGCCCAGCGTGTCCTCCAATTTCTTTTTGGAATCGCGGATCTCGCGCTGGGCGACGGGCGGATGCACGCGCGGTAAATGGACATGATTGGCCGTATGCGCGCCCAGAGTGATGCCCGCTTTTTGCAGCTCGCGGTATTGGTCCACGCTCAACAACCGGGCCTGACTGTCATCCCACGCATTGCATCCCGCCAACTGATCCGACACCGCGAACACCGTCGCGGTGAATTTAAATTCCTGCAGGACCGGCAGCGCCAGCGTCAGGACTTCTTCATAGCCATCGTCGAATGTGATGGCAAAGGATTTACCCAGGGGCCGCAGATCGGTGCGGACCTGCTGCGGGTAATCGGCCAAGGATATCGAGCGATAACCCCATTTCGCGAGCCACGCCAGATGCGAGCGGAATTGCGCCTGGCTGACCGCGATGCGCTTGGGGTCCGAGGCGGCGTCGGGGTTATCTTTGAGCAGCCGATGATATGTCAGGATGGGGATGTACATAAGTCCTGGTAAATTTGATCAATATGTCCCGCAATCGTGCGAATATTGTAGTTCCTTTCGACTTGTGCGCGGCCCCAGCGGCCGAGGCCGGCGACAGAGGCGTCGTTCCCCAGGAGTTCGCGCAGGCCCAACTCGAGTTTGGGAGGATAAAACTGATCGGTCGGCGTGTCGTAATGATCGCCGAAATTCGTGCGCATCGCTTCCGCCCAGGTCTCTTCGGTACAGAGACCGACGATTCCCTTTTCCCCCAGCGCGATCACCGGCCGTTCCGCGGCCATGCTCTCCAGCGCGGACCGGCCTCCGCCGATGACACCGCGGCATCCGGCAACGAAGGGCGCCAGGTTCGTGACAAAATCGTGCGTCTCGATCAGGCTCGGATGAATAGCTCGGTTCACCTGCTTAAGCTCCTCTTGAAGCTCGCCGGCTCTTTCCTCGGGGATACGCCCTACGATCTGATAGCACGTCTTCGGCAGCGAAGCGCCAGACCGTTTCAACACCTCGAAAAAGAACTTCAGCGCACGCCACCGGCCGCCTGTGAGCCTCCCCAAATAAAGAACTCTATTATCAACCTCACCCTCACCCGGCCTTCGGCCACCCTCTCCCTGATTAGGGAGAGGGGCAGGGGGTGAGGGTTGAATCTCAATGCCGTTGCGAATGAGGCTTAATTTCTTTATCCCGCGACGGAAATATTTTTGCAGGTGATCCTGAACGGCTTCGTCGATCGCGATCGTATGATCTCCCAGACACGGAAACAAGCGTGAGAAAAGATGCACGGGCGGCGGCTGGTGGATTGTAGTCACGTGCGGGATATGGGCCAATGCGGCGGCCTGCGCGGCCACCCAGTGCGCGCGGCGAGAATGCGAGTGGATCAGCTCGATGCCATTCTCGCGTACGTAGCGGGCCACGCGCAGGGTGTTCAGGATGCCGCCGAGAATCGATTTTTGATGAATCGGTAAGGAGGTATAGCTCTGGCCGAAGTGCAGGCGGTCCGAGATCCAGTGGACCTGATGGCGGCCCTTCCAAATCTTTTCCAATGCCACGCAATACGTCTCCGAGCCGGCCGGTTCCAGGCTGGATAAAATAAAAAGGACTTTCATGGATTAATGTTGGAGGAACGTCTGAATGCCGCTCAAGATAGAATGCGCGACGGCCCGATGGAACTCCGGATTCAAAATCAATTGCTCCTGTTCCGGAACGATGAGGTAGGCTTGCTCGGTGAGGATGGCCGGCATTTGCGTCATGCGGTTGACGGCAAAATCGGAATAGAACAGCCCGCGGTCGGGAAGGTTGGTGTGCGTCCCGTATTGTTCGTGCACAGCTTGAGCCAGCGCCAGACTCTGCGGATGATACCAGTAGGTGCTATAGCCGTTATTGATCAGCGGGTTCTCGCCTTCGCCGGAGGCGTTGCAGTGAACGCTCACAAACAGCTGCGCCCGGTTCCGCCAAGCGATGCGGGAGCGTTCGTAGAGTGGAACATCCATATCGCTGTCTCGGGTCATCACAACGCGCGCCCCGGCAGCTTCGAGGGTATCGCGCACGACCCGCGCGATCGCGAGGTTGGCGTCTTTTTCCAGAACGCCATGCGGTCCCGTCGCTCCCAGTTCCGGCCCGCCATGCCCCGGATCGATCGCGATCACCATGCCTTTGACGTTCGTGCGTGTCCATGGCTTGCGGACCTCGATCACCAGCGCGCCATCCTCGTAGCGCACGTCATACCCCCACCATTTCTGAAAAGACGGTTCCACGATGATCTGACAGGTGTCCGAGTTGATCTGCCGCCATCGCACCTGGTGAATCAAGGTATCCGCGGGGTCGTAGCGGATCAGATCGGTCCGATTGACGGCGCCATACACCGTCACGATCAACTGCGTCGGGTCGAGACTCTGCTCGACCCGGTACGGCAGCGTGTCGTCCATCGGGATCCGGATCAGGGTGCTCTCCTCCTGGTGGCTCATGACCATGTTGCCCACGATACCGCGCGGGGGAGGCGTCCCCTTCGGTAATTCCTGGACGGACGTCTCTTTAATCCAACCGCTTTGGGTGGTGGACAGCCGGACGCGGCGCTGGTTCCGCAGCTTACCGATCAACCGCACTTTCATTCCTTTATAAAGAAACAGGTCGTAGCCGCCCTCCGGCCCGGCGCGCACGGCCGCGACATCGTCGGTAATCAGCCCCACTCTCGGGACCGCGCCGGAATCAATCGTTAACCGCCCCCGGGCTTTTTCGTGGATACGCTTGTTCTTGCTCTTCAGCAAGACCTCGATAGCCGCTGATTGGGCTTTATCCCCCGGCTGGATGATATAGGCGCCCTCATAAAGCCCCCGCGCAGAATCGGTGGAGAGGCTGGGACTCAGCCGTTCCGCGACGGGAATGTGAGGAGCGACCCCCTCGATGGAAAATTCGGCGGACGCCTGCGGAGATCCGTGGAACGTGACGCGCAACGGATCGCCGGGAGCCAGCAGCAGGTCCTCGCTCGGCTCGATCGATTCCTTGACCAGGGTCAACGGTTTGAGCGGACTCACGACAAACCCTGGCGCGACCGTAAAATGACGGTCCAATTTGATTTTTTCTCCGGAGGGCGTCGTCGCTTCGAGCGTAAGGACCATCGGGCCCGAAGAGACAGGCACCATCGCGAGATAGCCGCCTTTGGGATGCACTTTGATGAGGGAGCCGTTGACCGTGAGGGTGGAGCCCGGTGTGACCTCGCCGAAAACAAACGCTTCGCGGATCGCCGGGAGTGGCTGCCCTTCGGTGGGATGGACGACGGTCAACCTCGCCTGTGCGCCCGCCTTCAAAGGCAAACCAAAAATCAACCCAAAACCAAACAGAAAAGGCAAGGGGGACGTAGGGAACTTATGGAACTTTCTTAATAAAAATAGAAGAAGTTCCATAAGTTCCCTACGTCCCCGATCGCCCTTAGACCACATGCGGGTTCTGTTGGTCCAAGCGGGTCTGCTCATCGAGTTCCGCGCGCTGGCTCTCGTAACCGCTGCGTCCCATCAGCGCGTACGTATACACTTTCGCGAGTTCCACGCCCGGTTGGTCGAAGGCGTTGATGTTCAGCAACTCGCCCATGTAAGCGACCGCCATTTCGAAAAAGTAAAAGATCTCTCCCAGAGTGAAAGCAGAAATTTCCGGGATCGTGAGCGTGAGGTTCGGCCGTATTCTTCCCAAAATTTTCCACGGACAGGAAGGAAAAGATCTTATCGTTCGGGCCTTCCATATAGAGCTGGGCCTGCGAGTGCTGGTCGGTCACGCCGAGGGCTTTAATCGGCGTCGGCCCGACATGAACGACTTTTCCGTTGCGGTCCAGCTTCTTACCCAAACTTTCCGCCCAGAGCTGGCGGTACCAGTCCGCCACACCCCACAAGTTCTGGGAATAGGGCATCAGGACGGAAAGCTTCACCCCCTTTTGATAGTAAAGATACTGGAGCGCGGCGTACACCGCGGCAGGGTTCTGGCTTAACGATGCGTCCTTGCAGCGCTGGGCCATCGCTTGGGCGCCAGCCAAGAGGTCGAGAATATTGATCCCGGTACAAGCCGCCGACACCAAGCCCACCGGCGAGAGCACCGAAAAGCGCCCACCGACATTGCCGGGCACCGTAAAGCTCGGCATTTTCTCTTTCGTCGCGAGTTCGCGCAGATAACCCTTCTGGGCGTCGGTCGTGATCACGAAATGCTTGGCGGCGTGCTTGGCGCCTACTTTTTGGGCGACCGCGTTCCGAAAGATGAAATAGTTAGACAAGATCTCGGCCGTCGTACCGGACTTCGAGATGACATTGAACAGGGTCTTCTTGAGATCCACCACGCTGAGAAGATCCTGCGCCCAGCGAGGGTCGACATTGTCCAGGACAAAAAGCCGCAGCCACCCTTTGCGGTCCTTCCGGTCGAGCAGGTTCCAATAGATCGGCCGCAGCGCCTGCTGGACCGAGATGTTGCCAAGCGCGCTGCCGCCGATCCCCAAGACCACCAGCGTATCGAAACCGGCGCGCTGCTTCCGCGCAAAAGAGAGGATCGAGCGGGCTTCGGCCGTTTGGTTCGGCAGATCCATAAACCCGAGCTTGCCGGAGGTCCCTAGGCGTTCGACGCCCGCGTGCGCTTCTTTCAAACGTCCCTGCATGCCGGAGAATTCCGGCTCCATCAACCCGTGCTCCATCCCGATTGCCTGGGACATACAATGACCAAAATCAATGTGCAGCATGACGTTCTCCTTTTATTTTTTCGCTTATTTAGGTTTCCAGAAAGGCATGTCGTATTGCGACCGCTCGGGGGGTATCGTCAAATTCCATCCCACTTCGATGCGGTTAAAATTATTGACCAGGCTTCGATTGGCCTTCCAGATCGCGACCCAGCCGGGCCCCGAGTGGGCCGGGGAATGCGACGCGGCGATCCGCCAGAGCGTATCCCCGCGGACGACTTGATAGGTCTGGGGGACCCGGCCGATCCGGGTGCGGAACGTTTTCAGCGCCAGCCACGATTCCCGCGCGGAAGCCAGCGCCTGCTCCGAGTGGCCTTGGGCTTGATGCTGCTTGGCGTCCCGGAGCGGTTTGGAGATCTGCGGGATATCGCCGAAGCGCCGGCGCAGCGGGGTGTACGCTTCTCCGATCGTCGCGATACTTTGCGCGACCATTCTCCGTTGCTTCTCCATGGCATCGCCGACTTGTTTGTTCACGTCGTCCGGGCGCGGAGAGGAGACCGCCGGCGGCCGCCCGACGACCCCGCCATTTTCCTTAAACCAATTGAAAAGGCCATAACACAGGCACAGCACGCCGATCCCAGCGACCAGCAGATGCAATCGCGTAATTCGTAACATTTTAGAAACGCCAGAGGTGGAAGCCGACGTTGAACTGGCCGCGCTCATGGAAAACCCAGCTCAACGCAGTGCTGATGACGGAGAAAACGAGGGACCCGGCGATCGCCCAGGGGTAATTCCGGATCATCACGCCTTCGATAATATACCCGACGCTGAAAAAGATCGCAGCGTTCAGCAGGATGGTGAACAACCCTAAGGTCAGGATGTTCAGGGGGAGCGTCAAAAAGAGCAGGACTGGCCGGACGAAGGCGTTCATCAGACCCAAGACCAGCGCGCCGGCGAGGCCCGCCTGCCAGCTCACCAGCCAGATGCCCTTGGACAGGATAAACCCCGTCAGCATCAGAGCGATGGTGTTGATGAGCCAGCGGATCAAGAAATGTTTCAAAAGAACTCCTCTTGGGCGTATCCGGTCTTGATCGGCCGGGGCGGCGCTTTCGCCTTGGCCTTGTTCAACGTCTGGTTCAGCAGCTTGTCGGCGCGGGCGATCATCGGGTGTTCGCGCGGGACCTGCCGGAACGTCACCGATTCGAAGCGCGATGCTGAAAATTTTACTTTTTCTGCGAGCGCTTTAAGCTCAACATTTTTAATGCGGTAAACGCCCTGCACTTGATACACCAAGAGTTCGCTATCCGCAAAGCACTTGAGGTGTTTAGCCTTGCGCTGATAGGCGAGGTCCAAGGCCAACAAAAGGGCTTCGTACTCGGCTTGGTTATTGGTCCGTTCGCCGATTGTCCGGGACGCTTCGTCCAACACCTTCCCATGCTCGTCGCAAATAACGGCGCCGATGGCGGCAGGCCCGGGATTGCCCCGTGCGCCCCCATCGGAATACGTCTGCAAGGTCAGGGTCATCGATAATTAATGAATTGGATGGGTAGGCCGAAATCGGCTGCGCGCAACAGGTTGATCACGGCCTGAAGATCGTCTTTGGCGCGACCGACGACACGAAGCTGATCGCCCTGGATGCTGGCTTGGACTTTGATCTTGGACTCCTTGATCGCCTGCACGATCGTCTTGGCTTTGTCGGAGGCGATGCCTTGCGTGATCTTGACGACCTGCCGCACCGTGCTTCGCTCCGCCGCTTCGATCGACTTATAGTCCAGGCTCTTGAGCGAGATCCCGCGCTTCACGAGCTTGCTCTGGACGATATCATTGACGCTCTTCAGCTTGATCTCGTCGTCCGAGAAAAACGTCAACTGACTTTCTTTCTTGTCCCACTCCACGCGCGAGATGCTACCTTTGAAATCGAAGCGGGTGGACATCTCCTTGTTGGCTTGGTTGATCGCGTTTTCGACCTCTTGAAGGTCGATCTTGGACACCACATCAAATGAGAAGTCTTGGGGCATGGTTACCTCAACAAAGTGACGCCCGCCGCGACGCAGAGAACACCCAGCGCCTTGGTGAGCGTCAGCGGTTCTTTCCAAATCACCAGCCCGAGGATGCAGGCGATCACGGGGTACGACGCGCCGATCGCGACCGAACGTGACATTTCGCCGTACTTGAGGGCGTGATAGAAAAAGGCCTGGCCGACCACGCTCGCCAGGACACCCCCTATGCAAAGAAAAAAGAAACTGCGCGGAGGGATCTCGGCGAGCTGCGACCCCAGCTTAGGGAAAAAGGGGATGAGGCACGCAGTTCCCACGATCACACCCAACGAGCGCGCGAAGACCCCGACCGTGGGATTCGACGTACTTCGCAGGCCCGCCTTTTCAAAGAAAGGCGCGAAACCCCAACATAAGGAGGCGAGCAGCGCTGAAACGAATGGGGTCACGTGAGGTCTCCCAAGAACTCGGCGGGCCGTTCATCCCACATCCCGAAATGGTAGCGGATCGCATCCAGGATACGCAGCGTCGCTTTGCCGTCGCCGTAGGGATTGACCGCGTTCGCCATGCGGCTGTACGCCCGTTGATCGGTCAGCAGCTTGTTGATCGCGTCGAAAACGCCCTGCTCCTCTACGCCGATCACCTTCGCGGTACCCGCGGCGACCGCTTCGGGGCGCTCCGTTACTTTCCGCAGAACGAGCACCGGTTTCCCCAACGCAGGGGCCTCTTCCTGAATGCCCCCGGAGTCGGTCACGACCAAGTGAGCCCGCTGCAGCATGTTTACCAAATCGAGATAATCGACCGGGGGTATCAAATGAATGCGATCGTGTTTGCCCAGGATCTCATTGGCGGACTTCTGGACGTTTGGATTCAAATGCACCGGATAGATCACATAGGCCCCGGGGCGGGAATCGACGATGCGCCGCAGCGCCCGGAAGACGTTCTCGAGCGGCGCCCCATGGTTCTCTCGCCGGTGGGCCGTCACTAAGATGAGTTCCGAACCCGGCTGAGACGCTTCGGTCGGACTGGAGGCGCTGAAGATTTTTTTAAGAGCCGCATCGGACCATTCGTGCGATTCTTTAATCGCGATAAAGAGGGCATCGGTCACCGTATTGCCGGTGACAAAGATTCGGTCGGCCGGCACATGCTCATCCAACAGATTCTGTTTGGCTTGATGTGTAGGCGCAAAATGCAGCGTGGACAGGGCGTCCGCGAGCAACCGGCTGGACTCTTCGGGAAAGGGGTTCGCCTTATCGAACGAGCGCAGGCCGGCTTCGACGTGCCCCACGGGGATCTGCTGATAAAAGGCGGCGAGCGCGGCGGCAAAGGTCGTGACCGTGTCGCCGTGCACCAGCACGAGCTCCGGCTTTTCCTTTTGGAGGATGGGCGGGAGCTTGGTCAAGACCTGCGTCACCACGTATTCCAACGTCTGGTTCTGGATCATTAGATCCAGATCGTGGTCGGATTGGATATGAAAGAGCTCCAGCACTTGGTCGAGCATCTTGCGGTGCTGCGCGGTGACCACCACGGTGGTCGTGAAATCGTTGGGGCGTTTACGAAGCGAGCGCACGACCGGGGCCATCTTGATGGCTTCAGGCCGCGTTCCAAAAACACAGAGAACTTTTAAGGGTTGTGTTCGTCTAGCCACTTAACTCTCCTTGACGATCGCCAGGAAGATCGCGGCGACCGACAGAATTAACGTCAGCACATACACCAGGAGCACGACTTCGCGCGCCGTCCAACCTAAGTTTAGCAAACGATGGTGCAAATGTTCTTTGTCCGGATCGGTGATCCGCGTCTTGCGTTGAAATCGGCGCACGATCGCGAGCGTCACGTCGATCACCGGCAGCGCGACCACGATCACCGGGATCATGATGGACAGCACCGCGGTCGTCTTCAGCGTGCCGATGACCGTGATGGCCCCGAGAAGAAAACCGATCCCCAACGCGCCGCCGTCTCCCATGAACACTTTCGCCGGCGCAAAATTGTAAGGGAGAAAACCCAGGCAGCCGCCGCAGAGCACCGCGGACAGCACGCCGGCCAGCTTCAACTGTTTGGAAACGAAGGCCGTCTCCGTACTTCCTTGAATAATCGCAACAGCCAGAAACGTCGCGGAGGCGATCGCCGCCAACCCGGCTGCCAAGCCGTCCAAGCCATCGGCCAGGTTCACCGCGTTCATGAAGCCGATGATCCAGAACACCGTGATGACCTGGGAGATCAAGATGGGGAACTGCACGTAGGAATTGATGAAGGGCAAGCGCAACCCGGAGATCTGCACGCCGTAGTTCAGAGCGACGAGCGACGCGATGATCTGTGTGAGGAGCTTGGGGATCGCCGGCACCCCGCGCTTGTCATCGATCATCCCGAGAATGACCACAAACGTGAACCCGACGAGGATGCCGGCCAACTGCTTGTTGAGCGAGACGACACCGATCATCAAGCCTTGGGCATAGATGGAATGCCGATAGGACAACAGCTCTCGGAAGTGCGGAAAGCCGACATACAAACCAAATAAAGCGATGAGGATGCCGAAATAAATCCCCGCGCCGCCCCAGCGCGGGATGGCCACTTTATGGACTTTGCGGGGATCGGGCTGGTCCAGGACGTTCCAGCGTTTGGCGAGCCAAATGGAAAACGGGGTCGCCGTAAAGCTGGCCACGCACGCGACGATGAACCCTGCGAGGTAGACGTTTCCCATCAACACTTCCCCCTCTCCCCTTGAGGGAGAGGGTGGGGGTGAGGGGTAGCCAAACAAGGTCCCAGTGGACTAACCACGCAATCTTTCTTGGTACATCGGGTGCTTCATACAAAGCGCTTTGACCTCTTTGCGGATCCGGGCGATGGCCGCGGCGTCCTCGCGCTGCGCGATCGCGTCATGGATCCATTGGGCGACCTTTGTCATGTCGCGTTCCTTCAGCCCACGGGTCGTGATCGCCGGCGTGCCGATCCGGATGCCGCTCGCGATCATCGGCTTCTGCGGGTCGTAAGGGATCGCGTTCTTGTTCACGGTGATGCCGGCATGATCGAGCAGTTTTTCCGCTTCCACTCCGGTGATGTTCTTGGCTCTGAGATTGAAACGATACGGAAGCCCTTATCGGCAAGCGCTTTCGCCAACGCGCGCGCGTTAGCCAGGATCTGCTGCTGGTATTTCTTGAAGGACGGCTTCAACGCTTCGCCAAACGCGGCCGCCTTCGCAGCGATGACGTGCATCAAGGGCCCGCCCTGCGCACCCGGGAAGATCAATTTGTCGAGCGCCGGCGCGTACTGCGCCTTGCACATGATCATGCCACCGCGCGGCCCGCGCAAAGTCTTATGGGTCGTGGTGGTGACAAAATCGCAATAGGGCACGGGGCTGGGATACACCCCGGCCGCGATCAATCCGGCATAATGCGCAATATCCGCCATGTAGATCGCGCCGACCTTATCGCAAATCTGTCGGAAGCGCGCCCAATCAAACACCCGCGAGTAGGCCGAGGCTCCGACGCAAATCAATTTCGGCTTGTGCTCCAGCGCCAGGCGTTCCGCTTCTTCGTAATCCACGAGCTCCGTGTCCTGCCGCACCGTGAATCCGACGACTTTGAAATATTTCCCCGAGAAGTTCAGCGGGTGACCATGCGAGAGATGGCCGCCGTGCGCGAGGCTCAAACCCATCAGCGTGTCCCCGATATTCATCACCGAGAGATACACCGCGAGGTTAGCGGATGTGCCGGAATGAGCCTGGACGTTCACGTGGTCCGCGCCGAAGAGTTGCTTCGCGCGTTCGATCGCGAGCGTCTCAGCCACATCGACAAACTCGCAGCCGCCATAGTAGCGCTTGCCCGGATAGCCTTCTGCATATTTATTGGTGAGCACGCTGCCCTGGGCTTCAAGCACGGCTTCTGAAACCATATTTTCGGAGGCGATCAGCTCCAACGTCCATGCCTGGCGCTGTGTTTCCCCCTGGATGGCTTTAAATAATGTTGGATCCTGTTTCTTTAAGGTGCTTTTCACGACGGACTCCTTTATCTATTCAACAAAGCGCGTTCCAGCGCTTGCTTGGGGATAGAGCCTTGACGTTTAACGGTAAACGGAAAATGGGAGAGATCCACAACCGATGAGGCTGTCTGGATTGTGCAGGTTCCGCCATCAATGACCCACTCGACTTTGGAACCAAATAGTTTCGCGGCAGCCGATCCGGCCGTTGCCGGGTCCTGTCCCGAACGGTTGACACTTGTCGTCGCCAGGGGCACGCCGATCGCCCGCAAGATCGCGAGCGCTACCGGATGATCCGGCACTCGCACGCCGATCGTATCCAATCCCCCGGTCACAAGTTTCCCCAACGCGGAGGCCGGCAGGACCAGTGTCATCGGCCCTGGCCAGAAGGCCTGCGCCAGCCAGAAGGCTTCCGGCGGGATTCTTTCCAATAATGGCGCCGCGGCTTCAAGCGATGGGACCAGCAGCGCGAGCGGCTTGTTCCACTTTCGCCCCTTGAGCTGATAAATGCGGCGGATGCCCGGGTGGGAAAACGCGCTGGCGCCGATCCCGTACACGGTTTCTGTAGGAAAGATCGCCACACCTCCGGCACGCAGCGTTTCTACGACTTGTGAAAGAACAGCGGCAGGCAGATGGCCGTTTCTCACCCTCACCCGGCCTTCGGCCACCTTCTCCCTATGTAGTGAGAGGGGCTGGGGGTGAGGGTGTTTACGTCCGGTAGCGCGCGTTGATGTCGACATACTGTCCCGTGAAATCGCAGGTCCAATAAAGGCCCTGAGCGGTACCCTGGTGCACGCGAATGGTGATCGTCACTTCTTTCGCTTTGAGGGGTTCTCGCGCCTTTTCGGCTGAAACCGACGTAGGCGCGCCCTGCCGGAACACGCAGAGCCGGCCGAAATAAATATCGACTTTAAAGGGATCGAGTTCGACGCCGGCGCGGCCGATCGCCGCCAGGACCCGGCCCCAATTGGAATCTTCACCGTAAGCGGCGGTCTTTACCAAGGGCGAGGTCGCGACCGTCATCGCCATGCGCTGGGCGTCGCGCTCGGTGCGCGCGCCATCCACCCGGATCTCCAAAAACTTGCTCGCGCCTTCGCCGTCTTTGGCCATTTTCTTAGCCAGCTCAACGCACACTTGATCGAGTGCGAAGGCGAACGCCTCTTTTTCTTTGGCGGTGGTGCAGGAAACGCTCGCCGCGCCATTCGCCAGCAAAAGCGCGGTGTCGTTCGTAGATGTGTCGCCGTCTACCGTGACGCGGTTAAAACTTTTTTCAGTGGATCGCGCTAAGAGTTCGGTCAACGACTTGCTGTTCATCTCAAGATCCGTAAACAAAAAGGCGAGCATTGTGGCGTGCGGTTTTCCGGAGGGCGTCATCGCGGGATGAATCATCCCCGCGCCCTTCGCGCAACCCCAGATTCGCACTTCCTGACCTTTAATCCGCACCGAGGCCGATGCGATCTTCGGAACGGTGTCGGTAGTCATGATCGCTTCCGCGGCTTTATGGAAAGACTGCACATGGACGCCATCGGGCCCGAGGAGTTTCTTCGACACCAGTGGGATTTCTTCTGACATCAAATCCATCGGCAGGAAATCGCCGATCACGCCGGTGGAGGCGACCAGCACCCGATCGGGATGGACGTCCAGCGCTTGGCTAGCCCAGATAATTGTTTTTTCCGCGTCGCGAATGCCGCGCTTTCCCGTACAGCAATTGGCGCAGCCGGAGTTCACCATGATTACCTGGGATTTTCCTTTGCGCAGCTGTTTCTGATCGACCAGGATGTGCGCGGACTTCACGCGATTGGTGGTGAACGTCGCTCCTGCGGCGGCGGTCCGGTCGGAATAGAAGATCGCCAGCCCGTGCCGGCTGGGCCGCGGCCGGTCGTGCCGCGGCAAACCCGCCGCGCGATATCCTAAAGGGAGCATACTCATAACAGTCCCGTTGCCTCGTCGAGCCCGAACATCAGGTTCATGCACTGGACCGCCTGGCCGCTGGCGCCCTTGCCGAGATTATCGGTGGCCGCCAAGATCACGGCGTGCCGGCCGGACGGCTCGATACTGACGCCGATCTGGCAGTGATTGGTGAAGGCGACGCCTTTCACTTCCGGAGATTCGTGAGGCGCCAGGACCGTCACAAACGGCTGCCGCAGGTAGTACGACAGATAGACCTCGCGCAGCGCTTCCACGCTCAAGCGCTTGGCAAGCGGCGCGTACAAGGTCACGAAAATGCCCCGGTTCATGGGAATCAGGTGCGGCACAAAAACAAGCTCTTGGCTCTTGGCTCTTGGCTCTTGGGAACGTCGTTGCCTGGAGCCTGGAGCCTTGAGCGCGTCGTTTGCTGCGCGCTGCCATTCCTGAACGATCTCAGGCTGATGTCGGTGGCCCTTGAGACCGTAAGCTTGCATGGTTTCGTCCGCTTCGGAATAGAGATAGGTCGCTTCCATTTTCCGGCCCGCGCCGGAAATACCGCTCTTGGCATCCACGATTATCGGCCCTTTTCCGAGGAGCCCTTTCACCACCAGCGGCAACCCCGCCAGGATGGACGTGGTGGAGTAACATCCCGGCGCCGCCACCAATCGCGTTCGCCGGATCTCTTCGCGGTAGCGTTCCGGAAGCCCGTACACCGCCTCTTTAATCAGCTTGGGGGCGGGATGTTTCCCATACCACCGCGTGTAGACCGCCAGGTTCTGCAGCCGGAAATCCGCGGACAAATCGATCACTCTGACGTTCTTCTCGAGCAGCGCGGCGGCCGTTTTCGCCGAAGCCCCATGAGGCAGACAGAGGAAAACAACGTCGGAATTCACGGCGATCGCTGCCGGGTTGGCCTTTTCCAAAATAAGGCCGCAGCGTCCCTTGAGGAACTTATGCAGGGCGTGAACCGGCTGCCCGGCGTAAGTTTCCGAGGTGAGGTGAGCGAGTTTGGCTTCCGGATGGCGAAGCAGATACCGCAGGAGTTCGCCTCCGGTGTAGCCTGTGGCTCCGATGATGGAAACGCGGATCATAAATCGTTAGGTGCGTCTTTCTGAAATAAGATGACGACTTCCCCCTTCAAGGTCCGGCCTTCGAACTGCGCCGCGACCTCGCGCGCGGTCCCTCGAACGAATTCCTCATGGATTTTCGTGAGTTCGCGGGCGACTACAACCGAAGTGTCCGGACCGGCGGTCGTTTCGATCAGCTTAAGGGTATCGAACGCGCGAAATGGGGACTCGTAAATGACCACGGTGCTCTCCATGACCAGGGCCTGCTCGAGCAGGCGCCGGGCCCGGGCGGTGCGCCGGGGTAGAAATCCTATAAAAAAGAACCGGTCTGTGGGTAATCCTGATGCGACCAGGGCCGTGATCACCGCGCTGGGTCCGGGAAGCGAGACCACCGGGATGCGGGCTTCGAGCGCCGCCTGGACGAGAAACGTACCCGGATCCGAGATGCCCGGCGTTCCCGCGTCGCTGACCAGCGCGACGGATTTCCCAGCTTCTAAGGCCTCCAGTAGCTGGCGGGGCCGTTTGCGCGGGCTGTGTGCGTGATAGCTCCACAACGACTTCGAGATCCCTAAGTGATTCAACAACCCCAAGGTCCGCCGGGTGTCCTCGCAAGCGATCAGATCGACTTGTTTTAACACGTCGATCGCCCGCAACGTGATATCCGCCAGATTGCCCAGCGGCGTGGGAACTATGAAAAGCGTGCCGGGCACGTTTAATTGCGGTCCAGACGGTCCACGACCCGTATGAAAACGTCTACCAGTTTGGGATCGAACTGCGATCCCGCGCGCTGGCGCAGCTCGGCCACCGCGTTATTCTTGGAGATCGCTTTGTGATAGGTCTGATCGGTGACCATCGCGTCCCACGCGTCCGCGATCGCCACCATCCGGGCCCCCAAAGGGATTTCTTCCCCCGCGAGACCCTCCGGATAGCCCTGCCCATTTACCCATTCATGATGATACAGCACGATCGAAGCAACTCCCTTTAAAAAATCCACGTCGCGAAGGATCCGATAGCCGATCTCCGGATGTTTTTTGACAGCGGCGTACTCCTCATCCGTTAAAGCGCTCGTTTTGGATAACAGGGCTTCGCTGATGCCTAATTTCCCGATGTCATGTAGCAGCGCGCCGAACTCGATTTGCTCCGTCAGCATCTTCGGAAGGTTCATCTCCCGCGCCATCGCCCGTACCAGATCACGGCATTGATCCGCATGCGGCCCATGGGACGTATCGCGGACACTTAATGTCAGGCCCAAGGTCGCGACCAACTCCGCGTAAACCCGTTGGCGGTTCTCGTACAAATCCAGGTTTTCCATGGTCAGTTCGACTTGCCGCGCCATGAGAGCGGCTAGCCGGGTCTGTTCTGGCCCGAACCGGTCCGAAGACGGCCGCAAAAAGATCAAAAGCCCAGCCACCTGAGAATGCACCCACAAGGGGAATACAAGATACGGGATAGTCAAAAAGCTTTCTTGGGGAGAGGACACCGCCCTTGTTGATTCGCTCACCGCCAGGACCTTCCCAGCTTGAGCGGCTTTCCCCAACACGCCTTCTCCCAAACGCACGCGTAGGGTGGCCAATTGTTCCGGGGAAACACCCCGTGCCGCCACACCCTTGTACTCTGATCCTTCCGGGTCCCAACGCAACAAAACAACCCGATCAGCTCCAGTCATCGGACTCGCGGTTTGCACTGTAAAATCAGCTAGATCAGACCACGAAATTCGTCCGGTCGGAGACACCCGGTACTCATGCAAGGTATTAAGCAGGCCGACGAGTTGCCGGGTCCTCTGCTCCGCCTGCTCTAATTGGCGCTGCGTTTCAGCTAGCGTTTGCTGGAGTCGCTGGCTCTCCGCCCCCGTCTTCTGATTGCGGCGGTGGACCCAGAAAAGCAGCAGAAAAAAACCCCCCGCAGCAAGGGCTGTAAACATAGCTCAGATTCTATCTTTCGCATTCCCCTATTGCAAGGCGTTTCCGACGGTAAATACGCGCTGGTCTGCTTGACAAGAGGGGAGAGTTTCGTGTTCAATAGGGGCTCGTTATGAGCACCGCCACCGCAACTCAGCACACATTAATCCTCATCAAACCGGACGGGCTGAAAAAGTCCCTCACCGGCAATATTTTGACCAAACTGGCAGAAACCCGGCTGATCATCGTGGGCGCTAAGGTGGCCCAGGTCTCTCGCGACCTCGCCGCGGCGCATTATCAACATCTAAAAGACAAACCGTTTTTTGAAGAGCTCCTGCGTTATATTCAGGGAGAGATGTATGGTCCGGACTATCGCCGCGTTTTAGCGATGGTCTACCGCGGTGAAGACGCCATCCGCAAGGTCCGCGACATCTCCGGAGCGACCAACCCGGAAGAAGCCGACTCCACCTCTATCCGCGGCGCCTACGGCCGGATCACGACCAAAGGGGTCTTTGAGAACGTGATTCACGCTTCCTCCAGCGTAGAAGACGGAGAACGCGAAATTAAACTTTGGTTCAAGCCGGATGAAATCGTTTTCCCCATTTACCCCTCAAAGACGGTCACGCGCGAAAAAGTCGTAGAAAAAATTTGGGCCTAAACACCCTCTAATAAAGGACCTCCCTATGGAGACCACGACGATGAACCCTCCTTCCGCCACCTCTATTCCTACGTCACACGCGCAGGCGCTCGCTTGGATTAAAGAAGTCGCCTCGCTGTGCAAACCCGATTCCGTCTATTGGTGCGATGGGTCCGAAGAGGAGAAGAACCGTCTGACGCGTGAATGCCTGGCCAGCGGCGAGCTCGAAAAACTCACCGCGGCGAAGCTTCCCGGCTGCTACTACAGCCGGTCCGATATCAATGACGTCGCGCGCACGGAAGAACTCACCTTTATCTGCACCCGCCAAGAAGCCGATGCCGGTCCGACCAACAACTGGATGGCTCCCCAAGCGGCTTATCAGAAGCTGGGAGATATTTTTAAAGACTCGATGCGCGGCCGCACGATGTATGTCATTCCGTTCATCATGGGCCCGGCCGGATCTCCGTTTAAAAAGATCGGCATTCAGATCACCGACAGCCGCTACGTCGTCTTGAACATGCGGATCATGACCCGCATGGGTTCGGTCGCGCTGCGCGAATTGGGCGCCAGCGGCGAATTCACAAAATGCTTACACGGCAAAGCCGATCTGAACCCCCAGCGGCGTTTCATCTGTCACTTTCCCGAAGACAACACGATCTGGAGTGTCGGCTCCGCGTACGGAGGAAACGCGCTTCTCGGCAAGAAATGCTTGGCGTTGCGGATCGGGAGCTTCCTCGGCAAAACCCAAGGGTGGATGGCCGAACACATGCTCATCATCGGCGTCGAAAACCCGAAGGGGGACGTGCGATACATCGCGGCCGCGTTCCCCAGCCAGTGCGGCAAAACGAACTTGGCGATGCTCATCCCACCGAAGTCGCTGCCCGGTTATAAAGTGTGGACGGTGGGCGATGACATCGCCTGGCTGCGCATCGGACCGGATGGCCGGCTGTGGGCGCAAAACCCGGAGTTCGGATTCTTCGGCGTGGCGCCGGGAACGAATTACGACACCAACCCCAACGCGATGCGCACGATCCAAAAAAACACCCTCTACACCAATGTGATGAAGACCGATGATGGGGATGTTTGGTGGGAAGGAAAAACGGAACAGCCGCCCGCGCACGGCATCAATTGGGCGGGAAAAGAATGGACGCCGGCTTCCCAAGACAAGGCGTCCCATCCCAACGCGCGGTTCACCGCGCCGGCGTCTCAATGCCCATCCATCTCACCGGAATGGGAAGCCCCAAGCGGGGTTCCTCTCAGCGCGATCTTCTTCGGCGCCCGCCGCGCGCGCGTGGCTCCCTTGATCTGCGAAAGCTTCAACTGGCAGCACGGCGTGTTCCTCGGTTCCACCATGGCGTCTGAAACCACCGCCGCCGCCACCGGCGCGGTCGGCGTCATCCGCCGGGACCCGATGGCGATGCTGCCCTTTATCGGCTACCACGTCGGCGATTACTTCGCCCACTGGCTGGCGATGGGCAAGAAGCTCGGAGACAAAGCCCCCAAGATCTTCCATGTCAATTGGTTCCGCCGCGACCCGCAGACCCAGAAATTCATCTGGCCGGGCTTCCGCGAAAATCTCCGCGCCGTACTGTGGGCGCTGGAGCGCTGCGAAGGGACGGGCAAGACTCAGGAAACCCCGATGGGTCATGTGCCGACTCCCGACGCGTTGAATCTCTCCGGACTTAACCTCTCTCCCGAGACCATTAACGCGCTCCTAAGAGTCGATCCGCGGGACTGGACCGACGACATCGCCGATCAGCGCAAGTTCTTCGACAAAGTCGGCGACCGCCTGCCAAAGGTGCTGCGCCAGGAACACGACGCCTTCGTCAAGCGACTCGGACTTAAATAGCCCCATAAATCGCCTGGGCCCTTTGGCCGTTCTTTTTTAGCCTTTCGGTCCATTTATCCTCCTTCCAAAACCCTCTAAAATCAGTGTAATCCTCGAACGCGCGCACGCGCGCGTACTGAATCTATGAATAAAACCCGGCTGCGACTGATCTCGCTTTTCCTGATTCCGGCCTTGGTGGCGGATCCCGCCGCCACTCTGACGGAGGCTTGCCAACGCTCGCCGGCGCGAGCGCGTTCAGCTTCCGCGTTCTCTGTGATCCAAGAGCAGGCTCTGGTATCCCGCGCCCGTTGGGTCCATTCGCTGCGCAGGTGGTTTAATCCTCGAGGCCAACACGACATTCTGACAGACACACGGCCCCCGACCCCCACACCCACGCCTGAACCAGCCACGATGCCTGTCGAAGTCGAATCCTCTCCTGCTTCACGTATCCGTTCAGAGAATTATTTTTCAGTGGTTCACATTCCGGAACTTCAAGACTATCCACTGACTGTACTCGATGGCATGCTCTCGCCAGACGATCCTTCCACCCGATTATTTCGTAATTTTATTGTCCGTAAGCCAGGACGGGTTCGCGATAAACGCGTTCTGGATGCAGGATCGGGTACCGGAATTCTGACCCTGTTGCTTGCCGCCGCAGGCGCCCGGCAAGTGGTAGCGGCAGATGTGGACCCTGTGGCTGTTCAGAACACACAAATGAACGTGCGCGGCTCTGCTTCTGATATCGAAGAACGCGTTCTCGTAGGACACAGCGATGGGTATGACGACCTCGACAAGATCACCGGAGAAAGTAAACCAAAATATGATGTTGTTGTCGGCAATTATCCTGTTTTCGCAGGTGAACCGGTCTCTAACCAACCCATCACGACCGCCACGCGAGCGGGGCATGACTTTCGATTTAATCGAAGAGCCATTCAAGGTCTTCCCGCTATCTTGAACGTCGGAGGGAGCGGCTACTTTTATGTTGTCATAGGCTCGAGATGGGAACCCGCTGGCTATTGGGGTTTTTTGGAATTAGAGCAGGCGCTGCCTCCGGGTTGGACCAAAGAACCGATCGATGGGGATTTCCAGCGACCTTGGTTCGGAAATAAGCTCGTGCTTGTTCGCATTTACGAAATAGTTTCCCCCGACGTTCGAATCGCTCGAGCCATGCAAGGGGATCCCTTTTTTCCCACACTGGCCGAATGGGTGAAGGCGGGAGAAGGGACAGCCCACGTTCAAGCGAATAACGACAATCATTTTGAATTACGCTACGAAGAAAAAACAGTGTACGGCATCCAAAGACATCGTCTAACAATTTATCACGAGGGCCGCTCCATTGGCTACGCTCATTTCCGAATTCAAAAGGGAATCGCCGTGATGTACTCCTCTTTTGATTTTCCCGGCATTGCGGCGATCTCTTTAAAGAAGGAGTATCTCCGTTTAAAGATCGGTCAGTCGTTAATTGGATTAGCCTTGCGACTGGCTTACTTGAATGGAGCGAGAGATTTCCAGGTGAGAGGAATCAACATTTGGGATGCCGTGGTCATAGGGTTCTATCGAAGTCAACGTTTTAAATTAACCTATGGCCTTTTCGGTGATGTTTTTCATTTTCCGCTTGACCGTATCGCAAGCTGGACCGATTTCCCCACCATTGCCTTGAAGCTACAAAGATCTCATTCGGCGGGAGACAGCCACGCCTCGGGAAGCGCAGGGCGGGGTCCATTGCATAAACGTCCCGGAGCCCGCGGGCGGCATCTCAGCGATGAAGGAGACGATCCTATCGAAGTGGCTTTCCCGACCTTAGAATCGGAGACGCAGGAAGCCGTCATGCATGATATTTTTCGACGGCACACCCCTCTGGACAGCGAAGCTCGACACTGGCCGGGGCATAAATGGCTCCAGAAGGCTAGTTAAACCTTTTTTAACGAGAGGTGAGGATTTTTTGAATGATTTCGAAAAGCCGATAGTACCCAAGAAATTCATAGGTCTATCGGCCTTTTTCTTTTAGCCTTCCGCTCTATTTCTTCCCGCTGCCGAACACTTTAAAATAACTCTCATCCTCAAACGCGCGCCCACGTCACCCGCGCGTTCGGTGTTTTTATGACTAAACATCTTGTTCGACTCGTTACCCTTCTGCTGGTTCCGTGTCTGGTAGCGGACCCAACGACAGTATCAGCCCTTGCCCACGCGACACCTATTGAGACACTTTCTACAACAAGGATCTTAAACACATTTCAGACGGACGCTCTTTTCCAAGTGCAGGCCCTTGCTCCCACGACACGGTGGGTCCGATCGCTTTTTAAGTGGGTATCCTGTGCAGGCAAGCACCATATTTTCTCGAGCATGCACCTTCCGCATCCCGCCAAACCGAACACCGCAAACGACAAAAAGATACCCGATGCCGGGCATCAAAACAAACCTGACCTCACCGCTCGGCCAACGTCCGTGAAGTCAGGCTCTGCGATCTTCCGGTCGCTCGCGATTGTGGGAGTGTTCGTCATCGTGGGGGCCATCGCGGGATACACTCTCTCGTTTACGAACGGGTTTCTCCTGACCCTCATGGGGATGTCATGGATAGGCGTCCCCGCCCCCGCTTGGTACCAGCGATTTCGACAAAAGTGGTACGTCGGATTGCCGTTCGATGCTTCTTTCCCGACAAAAGAATATTTGAAAAAACTCGGACATCCTTTGCCCTTACGAATACCTCATACAGCGGGCGCTTCCGTCTATCACGACAATGAGCTTTCCATGGAGCAATCGATGGAAGTGCGAAACCGCGCCCTACAGCAATTCTATCGAGAGGTACTTCATCACGCCATCGATCGAGCCCACAAAAAAGCGGACGTCAACCAAAAGGCCATTGATCAGATGGTGGATGAATTGGCGGTGCACTTGAAAAACTTTTACGACCCCGCTATGAATGTGTCTCCTGACTATATACCCTCCCTGCTCTTTCCCGGCGAACTGGTACTCAATCTAAGGGAGGGCGTCGCCTACGGCACACTCGTGAACGGCGCACCGGTCGATCTGCAGGAAGATTTACAGAGCTTCCATGCAATCATGATTCGCATTAAATCCAATCAACTC
>WNFI01135375.1_pt1 | contig 31644 bp, 29 predicted proteins | sample 5400471 | NCBI WGS metagenome assembly WNFI01 (sample SAMN13153348, study PRJNA577476) | soil metagenome | isolation source: 100 cm saprolite on Douglas fir-dominated hillslope | place: USA:California | collected 2013-09-17 | reverse complement strand
GAGCAGGAACGTCCTGATGTCCGTGAGGCCCTGCAGCCAGAGCTCGAAGGGCGGCATCGCGAGGATCGCGTCTTCGTGCAACAGCGCCACGAGCCCGTCGACGTCGTTGTGCTCGAACGCGTCGACGTAGCTTTCGAGCAGCTCGCGCTCGACCTCGGCGCTGCGGGGCGCGTCCAGCTCGAGATCGGCGGAGGCAAGCGCGCTTCGGGCCCGTTTGAGCGCTCCGTTGACGGCATCCTCGCTCGTCTCGAGCAGCCCCGCGACCTCGCTTGCACGCCAGCTCAGCACGTCGCGGAGGATCAGAACCGCGCGCTGGCGCGGGGGGAGGTGCTGCAGCGCAGCGATGAACGCGAGCCGCACGGTCTCGCGCGCGATCGCCACGACCGCCGGATCGCCGTCCTCGCTCGCGAGCATCCCGTCGAGGATCGGCTGCACCCACGTCGTCTGCGGCCGAGGATCTCCCATTGGGGACTCGCCTGCGCCGGCAGGCCCCAGCTCGAAGGGCAAGGCCCGCCGGCGGCGGCCCCTGAGCATGTCGAGGCATACGTTCGTCGCGATCCGGTAGAGCCAGGGCCGCAAACCGGAGCGGTCCTCGAAACGCTCACGCCCTCGCCACGCCCGAAGCAGCGTGTCCTGCACCGCATCCTCGGCATCGTGCGGGGACGCCAGCATCCGGTAGCAGTAAGCCATCAACTCCGGCCGGTAGGACTCGAGATCGGCGAACGCGAAGCTCATCGCAGCACCCGCGGCAGGCCGAACTGGGGAAAGACGCCGCTGTCCGCGAACCAGGTGATGGCGGCGATCTGGTTGCCCTCGAGGGTCAGCACCATCAGCCCGAACGCGCGCGGGGCGTCGCTCTCGGTCGCCGCGAGATAGCAGCCGAACGCCGGCTGCGCGTTGGCGCGCGTCGGCACCAACCGCATCGGCGCTCCTCGGCGCTCCTCCGCGCCACGCAGGAACGCGCCGATCGTTTCAGGCCCCTGGTAGGCGTGCGGGAGAGGCGGCATCGTGAGCCACGCGTCATCGGTCAGGAGCGCGACCATCCTGTCGATTTCGCCGTTCTCGACCATCTCGGCGAAACGGCTGACGGTCTCGCGCTCGAGCTTGGAGTTCGGAAGCGGCGCACGTTCGCGTCCCGCGGCCGGCAATCGGGACTCGAACGCCGCACGGGCTCGGCGCAGCAGGTTGTTGACCGAAGCCTCGCTGGTCTCGAGCATCTCGGCGGCCTCGCCGGCGCGGTAGCCCAGCACGTCGCGCAGCACGAGCACCGCACGCTGCTGCGGGGGGAGATGTTGCAAGCCGACGATGAAGGCCAACGCAATCGCCTCCTTGGTCTCATAGCGCGCCTCGGGTCCCGGAGCCTCGTCGGCGATGCCTTCGAGCAGGACGTCGGGGTAGGGCTGGAGCCAGACCGGCTCGCTCCAGCGTGTCGGCTCAGGGAAGCCCGTCATTCGCTCCTCCTCCGGGCGACGCCGGCTCGCCCGTAGGGCATCCAGCGAACGGTTCGTGGCGATCCGGTACAGCCAGGAGCGGACCGAAGCGCGCCCCTCGAACGCCTCGAGGCTGCGCCACGCCGCGAGCAGCGTCTCCTGGAGGAGGTCCTCGGCGTCCTGCGCCGAGCCGACCATCCGGTAGATGTGCACCTGGAGCTCGCGCCGGTGCGGCTCGGTCAACTCCCGGAACGCGACCTCGTCGCCGCCACGGGCACGGGCGAGGGCCTGCTCGGTCATGCCCGCAGTCTTCCACGGGCTCTCCCTTTCACGGCCATCAGAAGTAACGACGTCGCGGCGACTCGAAACTGGTCGCTCAATTCTCGACACCGCGTACGCCTGAACAAACGAAGCCAGAAGCAGCAATCAAGAAAAGGAGAAGCGAGATGGCAAAGATCGTGATGAGCGGCCCGCAGAACGTCACGCTCGACGGCGTGGTCCAGGATCCGGACGGCGAGGAGGGCTTCGAGCTGGGCGGCTGGTTCGTCGAGTCGGGGCGCAAGGACCTCGAAGAGTGGAACAAGGTCGCGCTCGAGGAGGCGCTGGGCGCCGAGGCATGGCTGCTCGGTCGGAGGAGCTACGAGTTCTTCGGGCTTCGGTGGCGACCCCGCAGCGGCGAGCTTGCGGACAGGATCAACAGCATGCCCAAGTACGTCGTGTCCTCGACCCTCGAAGATCCCGAGTGGGACAACTCGAGGGTCCTCAGGGGCGACGTGGTCGGCGAGGTCTCGACGCTCAAGGAGCAGCTGGACGGAGAGATCGTCGTTCCCGCCAGCTATCAGCTCGGGCGCACGCTGATCGAGCACGACCTGCTCGACGAGCTGCGGCTGGTCGTCTTCCCGGTCGTGCTCGGTGCCGGCGAGCGTCTCTTCGGCGAGACCGGCGCGAGGAAGTCGATGCGCCTCCTTGGTGCTCGGGCGGTCGGTGAGAGCCTCGCCTACCTCCGCTACGAGGTCGTTCGCGAGGCCTGACGAGCGGCCGACAGCGTTGGCGTTCGAGGCCCGGCGACCGAAGACGGCCTCAGCTGGACGGGGCGTCCCCCGTCAAGGGCATCAGCCTGAGTGCCACCAGCTGCTCGGCGACGCGAGCGGCGCTGCGAACCTGAGCGTCGTGCCTCCCGGACACGCGGGACCGGCAGGTGATTGGGGCAAGCGTAAAGTGACTGCCATGTTCCCGATCGATGGTCGAGCTGGAACGCTTCAGCCGCTGCTCGGCCGCGCCGCAGAGAGCGATCTGCTGGAAGGGCTGCTGCGGGACGCGCGCGAAGAGCGAAGCGGAGTGGTCGTGCTGATCGGCGAGGCCGGAGTCGGCAAGAGCGCGTTGCTCGACCACGCCACGCAAACCGCCGAGGGTTTTCGGATTGCCCGTGCGGTTGGGGTGGAGGCCGAGATGGAGATGCCATATGCGGCGCTCCACGAGCTCTGCGGGCCGATGCTGGGCGCGATACATGCCCTGCCGGGGCCGCAGCGAAAAGCGCTGGAAGTTGCATTCGGGCTCACGTCGGGAACGCCGCCCGAGCCGCTGCTCGTGGGGCTTGCCGCTCTCACGTTGCTCGCGGACGAGTCACGTACCCAACCGCTGCTGTGCGTGGTCGACGACGCTCAGTGGCTCGACAGCGCCTCTGCGCAAGCCCTCGCGTTCGTCGCACGCCGGCTCCTGGCGGATCATGTCGTCCTGCTGTTCGCCGCCCGCGAGCCGACCCAGGAGCTCAGGGGTCTGCCCGAGCTCGTGATCGAGGGGCTCCCGGACGACGAGGCGCGTGCGCTGCTCGCGCTTGCGATCGGCGCGCCGCTCGACGAGCGGGTACTGGAGCCGATCGTGGCGGAAGCGCGCGGTAACCCGCTCGCGCTCATCGAGCTTCCGAGGGGACTCTCGCCGCACGAGCTCGCCACCGGCTTCTCGACGCCGGCGGCGGTCCCGATCGCAACCCGAATAGAGGAGCTCTTCCAGCAGCGGCTCGAGCACCTTGGGCAGGACCCGAACGGCACGCGCAAGCTGCTGCTGCTCACCGCGCTCGAGCCCCTCGGCGACGTCCATCGCGTGTGGGCCGCCGCCGAGCGCGAGGGCATCGGGGGCGAGGCGGCCGACGCCGCCGTCGACGCGGGGCTGCTGGCGGATGCGGCCACCTTGCGCTTTCGCCACCCGCTGGTGCGCTCGGCAACATGGCGTGCCGCCACGCCGCAGGAACGACGTGATGCCCACGCGGCACTCGCGATCGTCACCGACGGCGATCGCGACCCGGACCGGCGCGCGTGGCACCTCGCCCGGGCTGCGACCGATCCGGACGAGGCGATCGCCGTGGATCTCGAGCGTGCGGCGGGACGCGCACAGGAGCGGGGCGGCGTCGCGGCCGCGGCGGCGTTCCTCGAGCTCGCAGCGGAACTAACCTCCGACGAGGTTCGTCGAGCCGAGCGACTGCTGTTCGCCGCGGGAGCGCACCTGCTGTCCGGGGCGACGGCTCGCGCACAGGCGTTGGTCAAGCAGAGCCTTCGCCACCTGAAGGATCCCGCGCTGCGCGCGGTCGCGATGCGGATCGAGGGCGCCTGCCTGTTCGCCGAGGGTCGCGGCGGCGATACGCCGGCGCTCCTGTTCGAGGCGGGGATCGCCCTCAGCGCCAGCTCTCCGGCGATGGCGCGCGAAGCGCTGATGGAGTCGATGGAGGCTGCCATGTGGGCAGGGCGTCTGACGAGCGCGACGACGATGCTCGACGTCGCCCGTGCGGCGGCCGCCGTGCCGAGCGACGACAACGACAGCGCCCCGAGCCTGCTCCTGAGCGGTTACACGAAGCGTTTCCTCGAGACCTACCCGGCGGCAGTCGGCTGCTGGCGCAAGGCAACCGAGGCGTTCGATTCTGAACTCGAGCAGATGCCGGTCATGCAGTGGCACGGGATGATCTGGAATGCGACCGGAGAGATGCTCGACTTCGCTGCCCACCGGGCGGTCGCCGGTCGTTGGGTCCGTCTGGCGAAGGAGCACGGCGCGCTCGCGACGCTGCCCGTGGCGCTGAGCGGGCTCGGCTGGTGCGAGATGCTCGCGGGCAGGGTCCAAGCGGCTGAATCGCTGCTCGTGGAGGCCCTCGAGATATCGGCCTCGACGGGCGCGCCGGCAGTTCCGGGCGCGAACGAAATCCTGCGCCTGGGCATCATGGAGTGGCGCGGGAGCGACTCCGCGGGGGCTCTGAGCGAGGCCGTGAGGGCCGAGGCGATGGGACGCGGGCAGGGGCTCGGCGTATCAATCACCGAGTACGCCCGCACGATCTGCGAACTCGGCCATGGCCGCTACGAGGAGGCCCGCGGCCACGCCCTGGTCGTCTTCGAGGAGGACGTCCTCTACTTCGGGACGATCGGCCTCGGCGATGCGATCGAGGCCACGGTCCGCAGCGGGGACACAGAGACCGCGCTAGCGGCGCTCGCGAGACTCACCGAGCGCGCCGAGGCGACTCGCACCCCCTGGGGGCTCGGCCTGCTCGCGCGAGGCCGCGCGCTGCTCGCCGAGGACGAGCGAGCCGAGCCGCTGTTCGAGGAGTCAATCTCCCACCTCAAGCGCTCCGGCGTGACCACCGAGCATGCCCGCAGCCGGCTGTTGTACGGGGAGTGGCTCCGCCGCCGGCGGCGGCGCCGGGATGCGCGCGATCAGCTTCGCCTCGCGCACGACATGTGCCAGGCGATGGGCCTCGACGCATTCGCATCGAGGGCCCGGATCGAGCTGGAGGCAACGGGAGAGCGGGCCCGCGTCCGGGCACCCGACACTCGCGACGATCTGACGCCGCAGGAGCGACAGATCGCGTTGCTCGCCGCTGAAGGGCACACCAACGCCGAAATCGCCGCGCAGCTGTTCATCAGCCCCCACACCGTCGCGTACCACCTCCGCAAGGTGTTCAGCAAGCTCGACATCAATTCCCGCTCGCTGCTCGCGACGGTGATGGCTGAGCCGACCGGCCTGGCTCTCGTGGCGTGAGCTGATCGGCCGCCAGGAGGCTCGCCGGAGGAGTAGCGTCCTCAAGGACGCCGAGGGGGACAACCTCCCGGCGAATTTCGGAGGCTTGCAATGGGTCATAACGGTCTCAGCGATGATCGCGCGGCGCTGGCGGAGAGGAGCGCGGGGCGTCGCTCGACAAGCGTGTCGCCGGCGAGATCGACGAGTCCACGGGGTACGTCGTGGATCTCAAGAAGCTCTCCGACGTGATCATCCGCACGATCATCGACGACGTGGACCATCGCAACCTGAACACCGATGTTCCTTGGCTCGAGGGGCTGATCCCGACGGCCGAGAACCTGGCAGTGGCGTTCTGGGAGAGGCTCGGCTCGGAGCTCCCGGAGGGGTCGTTGCGATCGGTTCGCCTGTGGGAGACGGACAAGAACTGGGCCGAAGTCTGTGAGTCCGGCTGAGGCCGCGAGGCGGCCGGCCGCCGAGCTGCGGACGCGCTACACGGCGGCTGACCTCGACGTGCTCACCGCTGAGGAGGCGCGGCGCTTCGTGCACGCCGGGGCGCACGACCCTCGGCTCGACGAGGGTCTCGCGTGGGAGCTCCTGTACAGACGCGAGCCTGAGCTCTACGACCGGCTGTGCAGCGCCGAGCGACTCCACCCCGGCGTGATCGAGTGGCTGCCGGCCGGGGTCGATCGGATCGTGGAGGTGGGGGCCGGTACCGGCCGCTTGACGCGAGAGCTGCTCGATCGCGGCCGGGAGCTCGTGGCAATCGAGCCCGCAGCGCCGATGCGGGAGATCCTCGCTCGGCGGTTGGAGCCACGCGCCGGCCGCCGCGCGCGAGTCCGCGCCGGCTTCTTCGACGAGCTGCCCGTACCCGACGAATGGGCCGACTTGGTGGTCGCGTGCTCGTCGTTCACCCCGGAGGATCGGCACGGTGGCGAGGCGGGGCTGGCCGAGATGGAGCGAGTCTGCAGGCCGGGTGGCCTCGTCGCGTTGATATGGCCCAACAACCTCGATTGGCTCGCGACCCGGGGCTACAGCCACGTGAGCTTCGCCGGGCAGATGTTCGTCGAGTTCGCCACGCACCAGGAGGCTGCCGAACTCGTCGAGATCTTCTATCCAGACGCGGCCGAGGAGGTGCGCCGAGGGGCGATGCGACGGGTCTCCTACGAGGCGCTGGGCATCAACGCGCCGCGCGACGTGGCGTTCAAGGCGGTCGGCCGGTGAGGGTGGCGATCGTCGCCCCTCTGGTGGCGCCGATCCGAGAGCCCCAGCTCGGCGGCGCTCAGACGTTCCTGGCCGACCTTGCCCGCGGACTGCTCGCACGAGGTCACGACGTCGAGGTGTACGCGACTTCCGAATCGGTGCTCCCGGGCGTGAAGATCGTCGATACGGGCGTCGATCATCGCGACCTGCAGGCGACGCTCTACCGGGCGGACGGCATCCCCGCCGGCGGCGGCGAAATCGCCGAAAGGGCGTTCGGCCAGCTGTACGAGGTGGTCCGCGACCGGGATCACGACATCGTCCACAACCACGCTTTCGACGCGCCGGCGATCGAGCTCGCAAGCGTCGTGGACGCTCCGGTCGTGCACACGCTCCACCTCCCTCCGGCGCACAGCGTCGCCGAGGCGCTCCGCCGGGCTGCTCTGCGCGGACGGCCGGCGACCGTGGCCTGCGTCTCCCGGCATCAAGCACAGGCGTGGCGCCGGCTTGTCCAGGTCGATGCGATCCTGCCGCCGTTGGTGCCGACGAGCGACATCCCTTTCTCGCCCCTCGCCGGCGAGGGGGCGGTCTTTGCAGGCAGGCTCAGCGCCGAGAAAGGCGCCGCCGAGGCGATCGAGATCGCCGGCACGGCGGGTATCCCGCTCCAGCTGTTCGGCGACAGCTACGACGACCGCTACGCCCGCGAGAGGATCGATCCGCGGCGCGGCGATCGGGATGTGCTGATACGCCCGGGCGTTCCGCGAACGGAGCTCTGGCAGGCGATGGCGCGTGCAGCGGTCGTGCTGTGTCCCGCCGGCTGGGATGAGCCGTTCGGGATGGTCGCCGCCGAGGCGCAGGCGTGCGGCACCCCGGTGGTGGCGTTTCGGCGCGGCGCGCTCCCGCAGGTGGTGATCGACCAGGTGACGGGCTTCCTCGTCGAGCCGGGCGACATCCGGGCGGCAGCCGAGGCGGTATGGCGGTCCCCGGGGCTCTCTCGCCGGCAATGCCGCGTGCATGCCGAGAGCGAGCTCGACCTCGGATCGACGATCGATGCCCATGAACGGCTGTACGAGCGAATCGCGGGGGCTCGTGCCGGGGCCGCAAGCAGTGCCTGATCGCCCCCACTGCCTTGCGGGACGGATCGCACTCGTGACGGGAGCAAGCCGGGGGATCGGCGCCGCCACGGCAGAGGCGCTGGCCGGCGCGGGCGCCCGCGTCGTGCTCGTCGCGCGCGACGATCGCACGCTCGAGTCGCTCGCCGCCTCGATCCGCGAGAGCGGCGGGGACGCGACGGCGGCGGCGGCCGACGTCAGCGACGAGCGGGACGTCAAGCGCGTCTTCGCAGAAGTCGCGACGAACGGGCCGCTCGCCGCCCTCGTCTGCGCCGCCGGCGTCCTCACGTCCGCGCCGTTCACCGAGACGACCTCGGAGATCTGGGGGCAGACGCTCGGCGTGAACCTCACCGGCTCGTTCCTCTGCTGCCGGGAGGCGTTCATCGCGATGCGCGCCGGCGGGGGACGGATCGTCAACATCGGCTCACTCTCCGGCGTGTACGCGACCGAGAAGTTCCGCGGTTTGACGGCCTACAACGTCTCCAAGTTCGGAGTCGTCGGCCTCACCGAGGCGATCGCCGTCGAGGGCAAGGAGCTCGGCATCAGCGCGATCTGCCTGAGCCCGGGAGCGGTTGACACGGAGATGCTGCGCCGGGCCAATCCCGAGCTCCGCCCGGGGCTCTCGCCGGCAGATGTCGCAGAGCTGATCGTCGCGCTGCTGGACAGCCCGATGGAGGCCGCGAGCGGAGCGAACATCCCGTTGTTCTCAAACGGCTAGCGACCAGAGATCGACGCGCTCGTCTTCCAGCTGGGCGCGAGCGGGAGTGGCGCGCATCGCCACGAGGCGCGCGCAGGCCGCCATCTCGGAGTCGCTTTCGGCCTCGGGGTCACCACCACGGTCGAGCCCGGCGGCGGCCAGCAGCGTGCCGGCCTGCAGGTAGAACCCGAGCAGCTTCCGCTCCTCGAGGCTTCCGCGGACGATGAACTGGTCCCAGCTCTCGGCATGCCCTACGTACTCGATGCTGTGGTCGTATTGATCGGACCAGAAGCTGTGGATGTATCCGTACGGCTCAGCGGCGCCCAGCATCGATCTCGCCGCGGCGCGACCCTGCTTCTCGGCGTTGTTGTAGTGCTCCACCCTGATCCGGCCGAACACGGGGTGAAGGGTGTTCGCGATGTCGCCCGCGCCGTACACGTCCTCAACACTGGCTCGGCAGCGCTCATCGACGAGCAGGCCATTCGATTGCTCCAGCGAGGTCGCGGCGAGAGCCTCGAGTTCTGGTTCGATGCCGACTCCGGCGACCACGAAGTCGCAGGCCACCCGCTCCCCGCCGGCCGTCACCGCCGCCTCCACCCGCTCCGCTCCCTCGAAGGATGCGACCTGGCTGTTGCTGCGCAGCTCGACGCCGTTCTCGGCGTGGATCGCGGCGATCGCGCCCGCAAGCTCGGTACCGAGCACTCGCTCGAGCGGCGCGTCACCTTGAAAGACCGCCGTGACGCGCACCCCGAGCATCCTCAGCGAGGCCGCAACCTCGCAGCCGATGAAGCCGAGTCCGACCACGACGGCGTGGCGGCCGGCGATCGCCTCTGCCTTGATCGCGTCGCACTCGGCGACCGTGCGAAGCTGGTGGATCCCCGCCAGCTCGACGCCTGGCACGCGCAGCGACCGGTTGCGCCCGCCCGTCGCGATCAGCAGCTTCTGGTACTCGAGCTCCTCCTTGTCGCCGAGCGTGAGGGTGTGCGCCGAGGTGTCGATGCCGACGACGGACCGCGCGAGGAGCTCGACGTCGTGTTGCCGATACCAGTCATGCGGCTTGACGTACCACCCGTCCAGCGCCTCCTCGGAACGGAGATACGTCTTGGAGAGAGGCGGCCTCCCGAAGGGAACTCCCGGCTCGCGGCTGATCAGCACGACGCGCCCCGCGAAGCCCTCTTCGCGCAGCGTCACGGCGGCGTTGCCACCGGCAAGGCCACCGCCGAGGACGACGATCGGGGCGTCGATCCGAGGACCGTTGGCCATGAGCGAAACGCATCCTATGCACAACCATCGGCGAGCGCATGGCCCGTCCGAGCGCACTAGCCTGTGAGTCCTGATGGCTGACACGAAGGCTCACCACGTCGTGGTCGTGGGCGGCGGCTTCGGCGGGCTTCAGGCGGTGGACAAGCTGCGCCACGAGGCCGTGCAGATCACGCTCGTCGACCGGCGGAACTTCCATCTCTTCCAGCCGCTCACCTACCAGGTCGCGACCGGCGCGCTGTCACCGGGCGAGATCGCCTATCCCCTGCGGGCGATCTTCAGCCGGGCCGCCAACGTGCGTGTCGTGCTGGCCGAGGCCCGCGATGTCGACCTCGAGTCGCACGAGCTGAGGCTCTCCGGCGTCGGCGGCGTGCCGGCGCCGCAGACTCTGCAATACGACACCCTGATCGTGGCCGGCGGCTCGCGCTATTCCTACTTCGGCCACGAGGAGTGGCGTGAGACGGCGCTCGAGGTGAAGTCGCTCGAGAGCGCGCTCGCTGCCCGCAGCCATATCCTCAGCGCCTTCGAGGCCGCCGAGAACGCGCCCGCCGAGAGGCGCGCGGAATGGCTCACGTTCGTCGTCGTCGGCGGCGGCCCCACGGGGGTGGAGATGGCCGGACAGATCGCCGAACTGGCGCGCGACACGCTGAGAGGCGACTTCAGGACAGCCGACTCTCGCAGTGCGCGGATCCTGCTGGTCGAGACCTACGATCGTATGCTCACGACCTTCCCGCCGTCGCTCTCCGCCCGCGCGCAACGCTCGCTCGAACGCATCGGCGTCACGCCGATGTTGGGGCGCACGGTCGTCGAGGTCAGCGAGGAAGCGGTCTCGGTGCAGGACGGCACAGGCGAGACCGAGCGGATCCCCGCGCGCACGGTCATCTGGGCGGCCGGGGTGACCGCTTCGGCGACAGCCCGCATGCTCGCTGAGAAGAGCGGCGCCGAGACCGACCGGGCGGGACGCGTGACGGTCGAGCCGGACCTGACTCTGCCCGGCCACCCGGAGGTGTTCGCGCTCGGCGACATGGTCCGGGTACACGCCGCCGACGGCTCGGGCGCGGTCGTCTATCCAGGTGTCGCACCGGTGGCGATGCAGCAGGGTCGCTACGCCGCAAGCGTCGTTCGCGACCGCCTGCGCTCACGCCCGAGCAGCCCCTTCCACTACCACGACAAGGGCAATCTCGCGACGATCGGCCGCGCCGCCGCGGTCGCCGACATCAAAGGCCTCGAGCTGAGCGGCTTCACGGCTTGGGTCACCTGGCTGGTCGTGCACCTGTGGTACCTGATCGGCTTTCAGAACCGGATCGTCGTCTTCATCCGCTGGTCGTTCTCGTTCGTCTCCCACGGGCGGGGGTCACGCCTGATAACGGCACCGGGCCTGAAGGGCGGCTGATCCGGCCCGGCCGGCGCCTCAGCCGCCCGCGTCCTCCGCGCCCCCGGGGCTCGCCGAGCCCGCCGCGCGGGCTCCGGCGGGGACGAGGTGCTCGCGTACCGTCACGCGGACGGACCTCAACGTCACGGCGAAGTGGCAGCAGGGCCCCGTCGCGAGGATCGGCGTGGCGTGTGCCGGCGCGGCTCCGGCCGGGGCGGGTCTCTCGGCCGCGCCGAGCGGCGGGGACAGCGGGGCGCCGGCCTTCGCGGGCAGGACGACCAGCGCGAGCAGCAGGCCGAGCCCGAAGATGCCCGCGGCCCAGGCGAAGGCGGTCGTGTAGCCGTGGATCGTCGCGGCGCTCGCGAGTCCCGGTGAGCGGGGATGGCTCGACAGGTATGAGGAGACCGAGCTCGCGAACAGCGTGCTGAGCAGCGCCGTGCCGACCGAGCCGCCGACCTGCTGGGAGGTGTTGACCATCGCCGAGGCGACGCCGGCCTCGGAGCCGTCGACGCCGAGCGTGGCGGTGCTGAACGTGGGCGCGAAGATGCAACCCATGCCCAGGCCGAGGATCAGCAGGGCAGGAAGGACGTGGCTCGCGTAGCCGGCCCCCGGCGCGAGGCGCGTCAAAAGGAGCATCGCGATCAACCCGAGCGTCATACCGCCGGCGACGAGCGGCTTGACTCCCGTCCTGTCGAGGACCCGTGTCTGCACGAACGTCGAGGTCACAACCAGGACCGCCGTCAGCGGCAGGAACGCCAGGCCCGTCTTCACCGGGGAGAAGTGCAGATTGTCCTGCAAGTAGAAGGTCAGGAAGAGAAACACCGCGAAGACGGCTGCGCCCGCGAGCGCGATCGCAAGATAGGCGCCGCCGCGGCCTCGGTCGAGGACGATGTGAAGCGGCAGCAGCGGTTCGGGGCGGACCCGCTCGACTGCCACGAACGACGCGAGCAGCACCACGCTCGCGGCCAGGGCGATGATCGTCACGGGCGTGGTCCAGGAGTGCGTCTCGGCGTTCGAGAACCCGTAGACGAGCGCGAACAGGCCGCCACAGGCCAGCAGCGCACCGGGAACGTCGATTCTGGGACGCTTCTCGGGAGCGTGGTTCTGCAGCAGCCTCAGTCCGACGAGCACCGTCGGGACCGCGATCACGGCGTTGACGTACAGGCACCACCGCCACGAGAGCGCCTGCGTGAGCACCCCGCCGAGGACGAGCCCGACCGACGCTCCGCCGCCCGCGACCGCACCGAAGATGCCGAACGCCTTCGCCCGATCAGGCGAACCGGCGAACGTCACCGTGAGCAGTGACAGCGCCGCGGGCGCGAGCAGCGCACCGAAAGCTCCCTGCAGCGCGCGGGCCGCGACGAGCATCCCGAAGGACTGCGCGAGCCCGCCGAGCACGGAGGCCCCTGCGAACCCGACCAGCCCGGTGATGAACGTCCACTTGCGGCCGAACAGATCGCCGAGCTTCCCTCCCAGCAGCAGCAGGCTGCCGAACGCCAGCGCGTATGCCGTCACGATCCACTGGCGGCTGTCCGTCGAGAAGCCGAGCGCGCGCTGAGCCGACGGCAGCGCGATGTTCACGATCGTCGCGTCGAGCACGACCATCAGCTGCGCGACGCTCAGCAGCGCCAGCACCGCCCAGCGGTTACTGGGAGCCGCCGACCTCCCGCCCACGATCGCGGCACTCGCCGCAGCCATTAGAAGCCCCTGCGATTCATCGAAGTCGACCGTACACCCGTGAGCGACCGCTGCCAACCCCGGTGCAGCGACGGCGCTCGTCGCCGCCATCACACGCGCGACCCCTAATACGATCTGGCTGTCGATCGTCGGCCCCTATCCCGAGGAGATGCCCATGTCCGGACCGCCGCTCTACTGCTACGACGGATCGGAGGACTCGAGAGCGGCGATGCGCGCCGCCGCCGGGCTCGTCGCGCACGATACGCCCGCGGTCGTGTTGACGGTCTGGCAGACCGCGGCGGCATTGCTCGCTCAGGCCGGGGGCTTCGCCGTCGGCTTCGGCGATGAGCAGCAATTCGACGAGGACGAGGCGAAGGCGGCCCAGCAGGCCGCGGAGGAGGCCGTCGCGAGGGGCCTCGAGCTCGGGTACGAGGTGATCCCTCGTGTCGAGCAGGCCCGGGAAGGGACGGCAAGGACGATCATCGACGTGGCCGAGCGAGATGGCGGGATGCGCAGGAACCTCCAGACCGACAATGGCGCCATGGTCGTCAGGATCGCAGCGCTCGCGGCGCACCAGTCGCAGAGCGCGTGCATCGAGTAGAGCTCCCGGTAGGTGAGATAGGCGCTGAAGGCGAAGACGATCAGGATCAGGTTGGTCGCGGCGAACTTCATCGTCTCCGTTTCGGGCGCCAGCAACAGCCCGAGGATCACCACGTAGCCGAGCAGGCCGAGCAGGGCGACGGGAATCCCGGCGAACTCCGAGTAGGCCGACGTCTGAACCTTCTCGCAGCCGCCGGCGGTGCAGAGCGACTTGATGCCCGCATAGTGGACGTAGGTGAGGTAGCCGGCGATCCCGGTGCCGGCCAGCGCCAGGACGGTCAGCGCCGAACGGAGGTTTCGCGGGGACATGCCGGCAGCTCCTTTCCTGCTGGCGGCCGAGGAGCTTCTCGATCGCGCCGTTAAGGCCGCCGGAGCGGTGAACGAGTTGGGTTCGAGCCGCCTCATGGCGCCGTTCGTTGCTCCGACGCCGCTTCACGGAGCTGCTTTCGAGTTGCCTTCTGCCTTTCGACACTGGGATGGCTCATGGCTTTGCTCCTCTCGGCGGCGTTGGCTCGACGCGCCCGGCGGAACAATGCTACTACAGACCGTCGTAGGTACGCAACAGATCTACGATGCCGTGTAGCGAGCTAGCGGCGAACCGGCAGCTCGATAGCCTCGGCGATACCCGCGAGCAGCCTGGCGAAGACCCATCGGTGGATCGGGTAGAGCAGGTACCAGTACAGGAGACCAGGCCGTCGCGCATTGCAGCGCCTCGCTGCGAGCCCAGCGGCTCCTGGCAGGCCCGAGCCCCGGCGAGGGTCAGCCGGCGAAGCGGAGGATCTCGCGCCTGAAGGACTCGGGGGCCTCGGCGGCGATGAAGTGCCCTGAGTCGGGGACGATCACGAGCTCCGCGCCGGGCACCGCATCCGCAATCAGCCGGCCCTGCGCCGGCCCGCAGAGCAGGTCGAGCGCGCCCACCAAGACGAGCGTCGGGCGGTCGATCTCCGCGAGCAGCTCTCGTGTGTCGATCCGCTGCCAGAGACCGGACTCCCACACCTTGATCGCGGCGAGATCGCTCCGCATGTCGGTGCGCCACGCCTCGATCATCGCCTTCACGGCCGGGCGGTCGGGGTGAGCGGTGTACAGCGGCAGCACCTCGGCCATCATCGCGTCCACTTCGCTCGCGTCCTCGGCGGCGAGCACGCGCTCGGTCCATTCATCCCACACGGCTCGGGCAGCCGGGTACCAGGGCTGTTCGGCGTGACGGGCCAGGAACTGCGCGGCCTCGGCGGCGGCCTCCGCGCCCTCGAGCTCCTCGCCGACCGCTCGCGTGGCGATGGCGGTGCAGCGCAGCGTCGACTCCGGGTAGAGCGAGGCATACGTCAGCGCCACGACGCCGCCGAACGAGGTTCCGGCGATCGTCGCCGGGCCGACGTCGAGCGCCCGGCGGACGTCCTCGTAGAAGCGAGCATGGCCGATGTGGTCGTACTGCGAAGGATCGCTCGGCGGCGTCGAGCCGCCCGAGCCGGCCGGGTCGATGAGGAACACCGAGAAATGGTCCGCGAGCAGCTCCGCCTCCGGCCGCAGCAGCACCGCGCTGAAGCCGGGCCCGCCCTGGAAGTAGAACAACGGCGGCCCATCGCCGATCACCTCGTAGGCGGCGCGAGCTCCGCCCGCGAGCTCCACGCTTTGGCTGAGCGCCGGCATCACACGCCAGTCTAAGCGTGCCGGCCGAACCCCTACGCCCTAAGCTTGGAGACGGCCCTGCTCGTCGACCCCTCCCCCACCCACGGCGAAGCCGAGCCGGAGCTGCTCCGGCCGCCCACGAACCGCGTCGATGAGACCGCGAACATCCTCGCGATGACGGTCCCGCTGGCGCTCGTGGTGTTCGCGGCCTGGCGTGCCTGGGGCGGAGCGCTGGGCTGGTCGGATCTCGTCGTGCTGGCGATCGCCTACACGCTCACCGGGCTCGGCATCACGGTCGGCTTTCATCGTCTCTTCACGCATCGCAGCTTCAAGACCGTCCCGGGCTTTCGCCTGCTGCTCGCCGTGCTGGGGTCGGCGGCCGTCGAGGGCCCGTTGATCGAGTGGGTCTCCAACCATCGCCAGCATCACCGCTTCTCAGACCAGGAGGGCGACCCGCACAGCCCGCACGACCACGGCCCCGGGTTCCGCGGGGCGCTGCGCGGCCTGGTGCATGCTCACGTCGGCTGGATCCTCGATGGCGACGCCGCCGCCACGCCCGAGCGCTACGCGAAGGACCTGCTCTCCGATCCCATCGCGGTGTTCGTCGACAGGACCTTCGTCCTGTGGGTGCTCGCCGGCCTCGCTCTCCCGTTCGGCCTCGGTGTACTCCTCACCGGCTCGCTCGCCGGCGGCCTGACGGCGCTGCTGTGGGGAGGGGCGGTGCGGATCTTCCTGCTTCACCATGCGACCTTCTCGATCAACTCCTTGTGTCATTTCTTCGGCCGCAGGCCCTTCGAGACGGGGGATCAGTCGCGGAACCTGGCGTGGCTGGCGCTGCCGACGCTCGGCGAGGCGTGGCACAACAACCACCACGCTTTCCCGTCGAGTGCCCGGCACGGGCAACGCGGCCTGCAGCTGGATCCCTCCTGGTGGCTGATCGGGGCGCTGTCGAGGGCGGGCCTCGCGTGGGATGTCGTGGGCGTCTCGCCGCAGCGGGCAGAATCCAAGCGCACCTGAGGCATCGCCTCGCCGCTGCCCCGCCTGCCCTCAGCGCTTCTCGAACACGAAGCGGTAGTGATCGAGCAGCTCGCGTTCGAAGCAGATCTTGTTCGCGCTGACCCCCGAGGTGAACGCCAGGCGGAAGTCGCTGCTCATCAGCCATCGCGGCGCCAGGCGGAGCTTCAAAAGCGACTTCTGCAAGCTGCGGCGGCCGACCCGGGCGTTCCACTGGGCGATCGTCTCGATGTAGTCGAGACGACCGCTGCTGCTCGCAATCGGCTCGAAACAGGGCGCCGCGGCGGCGATCACCTGCTCCCGGCCGAACGGGAGCCACGATCCGGGGAACTGCTTCGCGAGCAAAGCCAGCAGCCAGGCGTCCGAGCCTCTTGCCGGCAGGACATCGAGCGCCGCGAGCGCCTCCTCGCCGTCGATCATGTTGCGGCCGTAGACCATCGTCTGCAGGTACAGGCGGCCGCCGCGGGGCAGGACGGCGGCGATGCGGGCGAACAGGTCTTCGTAGACCGCCTGCTGGCGCCCCTCGCGGAAGTCCTCAGGCGAGCAGAAATGCTCGAAAGCGCCAAGGCTCGCGACGGCGTCGAAGCTGCCGAACTGCTCGCCTGTGATGCGACGGGCATCGGCGAGCTCGACCTCCAGGCCCGCACGCCGGCACGCGGCGAGCTGGGTGGAGGAGAGCGTCACCCCCAGGCCGGATGCGCCCCGGCGGCGCATGAAGTCCAGCAACGCGCCCCAGCCACAGCCGAGGTCGAGGATGCGGCTTCCCGCCACGATGCCCAGCTGATCGGCGACGTACTCGTGCTTGCGCCGCTGCGCCGCCTCGAGGCTGAGCGAGAAGTCGCCGTCGTACTTGGCGCCGCTGAAGTCCGCGAGCTCCCCCATGCTGAGCCGGAACACGCGGTCTGTCAGCGAGTAGGTGAAGTCGATGTCTTGACGGTTGGCCACCGATGTCCCCGATCGCGACGGGCACCACTAAAGCAGGCGTGGTCGTTGGTCTGCACTCCGCTCACCCTCGGCCGGCATCCTCCGGGCGCATGGTTGCGAATCCAGCGATCAGGACGAGACCCTGATACCGTCGTTCGATCAGGCCGGGCGATTCCCGCCCGGCAACGTAGTGCCAGCGCTCGTAGCCTTGCTCTCCAGCATTCCGCGTCCGCAGCACGAACCGACGCCGGAGGAAACAATGGCTACAGGAACAGTTAAGTGGTTCAGCGACGACAAGGGCTTTGGATTCATCACGCCCGATGACGACTCGAAGGACCTCTTTGTGCATCACAGCGCGATCATCGGCGAGGGCTATCGCTCACTCGCCGAAGGCGCCAAGGTCAGCTATGAGTCCGAAGCGGGCGACAAGGGGCCGAAGGCGATCAACGTCCAGGCCCTCTAGGGACTTGGCAGGTCCGCCGGCCCTCGGCCGGCGGACCATCCGCCTGCCGCCAGGCGTCTGAACCTCGATGACCGGCGATCGCATCGACGATCTGCGGACACAGGCGAGATACGCGCGCGAGCGCTATCAGCTGTACAAAGCGAGGGCTCTCGGCCAGCGGCCCACCAGCCCGCAGCGGTTGCAAGAGCTCGAACGCGCCTACGAGCAGGCCGAAAGCCGCCTCCGCTTCGCCGAAGCAGAGGCGCAGCGCGCAGCGGACGCCGCCGAGCACGAGCCGCACTCCGGCTGACGCCGCCGAGCACGAGCCGGATCCGGGCTGACACCGCGCCGCAGCCGTCGCGCCCGAGCGCCGCTGTCCCACCTTTGCCGGCCAGGAGCGTTATTTGGAGAGGCGCGCGCTCGCAAAGGAGCTCCGGGATGAGCATGAGAATCGACGAATCGGCCAAGGCAGGCCGCCACGTGCTGGCCCTGTCCGGGGAGATGACGGTTGACACGGCCCAGCGGCTCGACTCGCTGCTCGCGCGGCTGTGCGTGGACGGGGCCAGCGAGATCGAGCTCGACCTGCGCGGGCTGCGTTTCATCGACTCCACCGGGCTCGAGTCGATCCTCGCCGGCAGAGAGACCTGCACCCGGAACGGCACGGCTTTCCACCTGGTGGCCGGCAGGGGAGCCGCCTATCAGCTGTTCGCCGTCACGGGCCTCCTCGAGATCCTGCCGCTGCGGGATCCCCCGCGCCAAGTGCCGCCTCCAGGATCTGAGCCGTGACCTTGCGCGCGTCGAAATGCGCCGCCGCGAGCTCTCGCGCAGCGGCGCAATGGGCCGCGTAGTTGCCCTGCACCTCGCTGAGCGCCTCGGCCGCCTCCGCGGGGGTCGAGAAGCGGAGCAGGCCACGTCCCACGTCGAGATACGGGCTCGGGCCCGTGTTCTGCACGACGGCCGGGCGGCCGCTGGCCAGGTAGCAGATCGTACGGTCGCTGACCCACGCGTTCTGCAAGTGCATGCAAGACGGCTTCGCGCAGCTGAACTCGCCGGCTGAGCCCTGCACGTACGAGCGGTAGGCGACGGGGGTCGACGTCACCTCCTGCGCTCTGCGCACGAGCCACCCGTGCTGCTCGAGCATCGCCACGTCCTCCCCCTCGCTGTCGTCAACGCTCAGCGAGAGCTCGAGCGGGAACCCGACCGCGCGCGGCAGCTCCACGTACTCGAGGAAACTGATTCGCTTGCTGTTCGGGTACCACTCGGCGCCGCTGCCGTCCGGGGCCCACTCCTCGCTCGACCAGCTCGAAACCGTCGTGAAGCCCCTCGCGGGCGCCTCCGGCACGAACGGCCACAGCTCGATGCTGACCGGTGGGGGGATGTGAATCCAGTCGACGCCGCACGAGGGGAACGTCGCCTGCGGCGTGCCAACCGTCTCGCCGGTCGTGAAATAGAGATCGTGGGCGGCGACCTCGAGCACCGCGGTGGCCATCCACAGCTGCAGCAGTCCGGGGTCGATGTCGACGAGGGCCGTGCGGCTGAAGCGGGCGAGCATCTCGGCGTCCAGCTCGTAGAAGAAGTTGAGCAGCAGCTCGGCCCGTGCAAGCACCGCCTCCGCCTCGGCGCCCGCAACGGTCAGCCACGCGCGCTGATCATCGCTGTCGCCCGCATAGACGATCAGCCGCCCCGGCAGTCCGGCCGCGCCAAGACGTGCGGACAGCTCCCGGGCCGTGCGGGCGTCGGCCTGCGGATCGCCCGAAGCCGCGAGCCGTTCGAGCCACCACACCTCGCATCCGTTTGCGCGCAGACCGTCGATGTACTGCAGGAACGCCGAGAAGTGCCCGCCCCCCTGCGGGAACTGGAGAACGTCGAACGCCGACAGCACAACAGTGGCGCCCAACGCGCTCACTCCCTCAGCGTGCCCGCGACGTCGCGCAGCTCGGCGAAGCTCAGCAATCGTATGCCCAGCTCCTCGATGCGCGCGCGGACCGCAGGGTCGAGCAGCGTCCGCAGCTCCGCCTCCCGCTCGCGCAGGTACGAGGACTCGAAGCCGTCCCCCGGATAGCCGGGGTGGCAGCCGAACTCCGTGACGCCCGGGCCCACCTCGGTCTCGAGCATCTCGCCCAACGACTCGACGCTCACCTGCTCCAGGTGCGTCTCGCCGTCCCACTGGCCGTAGAAGTCGGCGAAATAGCGCGCCGGCGAGAATCCCCGCAGCGGCAGCTCGCGCTCGCGGGCGACCTCGAGGAACAGCTCGCTCAGCGGATCCTCGAGGTGGACGTTGTGGTGCGAGTCGAGATGCGTCGGCGGCCGGCCCAGCAGGCGCTCGAAACGCACCAGCTGGCGCTCGAGCTCGTCGCGGCAACGATCGGTCGCGAAGAGCAGCTCGGCGTCCTCGTTGGTCAGGGTCACGTGCAGGCCGACGCTCAGCCCTTCGGCCTGCTGCCGCCGCTCCGCGAACTCCTCGCTGGCCGGCATGTCGACCATCATGCTCGCGCTCGTGACGACTCCGCGCTCGTAGGCCTCCAGGATGCCTCGGTTGACGCCGATACTTGCGCCGAGGTCATCCGCGTTGACAATCAGATATCGGGTCATGCTGGTCTCCATCAGGCAGTTCTCATCTCGTCGAGGACATAAACGCTCGCCTCGACGATCGGTTGAGAAGGGATGCCGAAGTGCGTGCCAGAGCGTACGCACGCGAGCCGGCGCGGACGACCGCGCAACCCTCGCCCTGCCCAACCTCCGACGGTCATGCGCGTTTTAAGGCCGGATCCACTGCTCCGCCCCCGGCCCTGGAGAACACAGGAAACGATGGAATCGACGACGACCGACGAGGAGCAGCGCGACGGCTCCGTACGCTCGGGCGAGCGCCCGGCGGTGCGGGGCAAGTCCCTGTACCTCGGCTCTCAGAAGCTTCAGGTCAGAGGCGTCACATACGGGCCGTTCAGCTCGGATCCATCCGGCGGCTTCGAAGGCGACGCCGTCGATCGTGACTTCGCCCAGATGGCAGCCTGCGGCATCAACGCGGTACGCGTCTACTCGGCGCCGGAGCGTTGGCTGCTCGACCTCGCTCAGCTCCATGGCCTCCACGTGATGGTGGGCATCCCCTGGGAGCAGCACATCGCGTTCCTCGACACTGGAGCGGCAAACGGCATCGAACAGGCGGTGCGTGAGGCGATCCGGCCACTGGCGGGGCACCCGGCCGTGCTCTGCTACTCGATCGGCAACGAGATCCCCGCGTCGATTGTCCGCTGGCACGGCAGCAAGCGGATCGAACGGTTCCTGGCACGCCTCTGTCGCGCCGCCCGCGAGGAGGATCCCGGCGGGCTGGTCACGTACGTGAACTTCCCGCCGACCGAGTACCTGCGGCTGTCGTGCTTCGACTTCCTGTCGTTCAATGTCTACCTCGAGCGGCGTGAGGAGCTCGACCGCTACCTCGGCCGTCTGCAGAACCTCGCCGACGAACGTCCCCTGCTGATGGCCGAGATCGGCCTCGACAGCCGCCGCAACGGCGAGGAGGAGCAGGCGAGAACGCTGCGCTGGCAGCTGGAAGCTTGCAACCAAACGGGGTGCGCGGGCGCATTCGTGTTCGCTTGGACGGACGCATGGCACCGCGGTGGTTACGAGATCCTCGACTGGGACTTCGGGCTGACGACGCGTGAGCGTGAGCCCAAGCCCGCGCTATCCGCGGTGGGCGAGGCGTTCGCCACCACTCCGATCGACGGCGCGGGCCGCACGCCCGAGATGACCGTCGCGGTCTGCACCTACAACGGCTCGGCGACGCTGCGAGAATGCCTGGACGGCGTGCGGCGGTTGCGCTATCCCGGCTACGAGGTGATCGTCGTCTCCGATGGCTCCACCGACGACTCTGCGGAGATCGCGCGGTCGTTCGAGGGCGTGCGCGTGATCGAGACCGCCCAGCTCGGCCTTTCGGCCGCCCGCAATACAGCCATGAACGCGGCCCGCGGGGAGATCATCGCCTACATCGACGACGACGCGATTCCCGACCCGGACTGGCTGGCCCATCTCGCGGTCGCGTTCGAGCAGGAGTCCTACGTCGCCGCAGGCGGCCCGAATGTGCCGCCGCCCCGCTCGAGCCGCGTCGCCCAATGTGTCGCCAACGCCCCGGGGGGCCCGACGCACGTGCTGATCGGCGACCACGAGGCGGAGCACATCCCGGGCTGCAACATGGCGATCCGCAGGCGAGCCTTGCAGGAGGTCGGCGGCTTCGACCCGCAGTTCCGCGCCGCGGGCGACGATGTGGACGCCTGCTGGCGGCTCCTCGACACCGGCGGCCAGATCGCGTTCAGTCCCGGCGCCGTGGTGCTCCATCACCGGCGCCGCTCCGTGCGGGGGTACCTTCGCCAGCAGCGCGCCTATGGCAAGGCCGAGGCGCTGCTCGAGCGCAAGCACCCGGAGAAGTACAGCGCGGCCGGCCACGTCGCGTGGGACGGGCGCCTCTACGGCAACGGCTCGGCGCAGCATCGCGGCGGGTGGCGCTGGCACGTCTACTACGGCGGCTGGGGCACGGCCTTCTTCCAGCCGCTCTACGGCCCCCGCAACGGCCTGCTCGAGTCGCTGCCGCTGATGCCCGAGTGGTACCTGGCGATCTGGGCGCTCGCCGTGCTCTCGGCCGTCGGCATCGTGTGGTCGCCGGCGCTGATCGCGCTGCCGCTGCTCGGACTGGCCTTCGCGGCGCTGCTGGCCGACGCGGGCCTCGGCGCCTCGCGCGCGCGCTTCGACTCGCATACGGGCGTGCTGCGAATGCGCCTGCTCACCGGCGCGCTGTACCTGCTGCAGCCGCTCGCGCGGCTCCAGGGCAGGCTCTCCCACGGTCTTACGCCGTGGCGGCGGCGCGGCCTGCGGGCGCTCGCGCTGCCGCTCGCCCGCACCGCTTCCTTCTGGTCAGAGCGCTGGCGGGGCACAGAGGAACGCGTCGGCGCCGTGATCGACGCCCTGCACGGCGAGGGCGCCGTCGTCGCCTCCGGCGGCGACTGGGACAGCTGGGACCTGTACGTGCGAGGCGGCCTGCTGGGCGGCAGCCGCCTTCGGCTCGGGATCGAGGAGCACGGCGCCGGCCGGCAGCTCGTGCGCGTGCGTTCGTGGCCGCGCGCGGGGTGGCCCGCGGCGGTGCTGGTGGTGTTGCTCGCCGGATTCGCCGCGCTCGCGGCCGACGGCAGCGCCGAGGCCGCCTCGATCCTGCTCGCTTCGTTCGCGGGGCTTCTGCTCGCGCGCCTGCTCTACGAGTGCAGCATCGCCTGCGCCACGGTGCGCGCGTCCCTGCAGCCCGCATTCAACGACGTCGATCCTGCTGCCCTTGGTGAGCGCGAGCCGCCACGGATGAACCTGGCGCATCTGGCCGAGCATGTGCGCCCGGCGCGGCACGAGCGCGTCGACGTCGAGCAGGTCGCGAAGCCCTAGCAGGCGGGGTGCGCGAGGCTGTCGGGATGAGCGACTCGAGCGCAGCGCCGGCGGTCATCGCCGTCGAGGAGCCGATCTCCCGGCAGGCGTGGCGGCGCGAGCTGAAGTTGATGCGGTACGCCAGGCCCCATTGGCGGGGGTTCCTGGGAATGCTCTGCTCGGCCCTCTTCGGTGTCGGGGCGAACCTCGCGCGGCCGTGGCCGCTGAAGCTCTTGATCGACAACGTGATCGACGGCAAACCGATCCCGCACTGGCTCGCCGGCGTGCCCGGCGCGGATACCCGTCACGGGCTGCTCGTCTGGGTCGTCGTCGCGGAGGTCGTGATCTTCCTCGCGAGCACGGTGGCGTCGATGATCACGAGCTACGCCTCGCTGACGCTCGGCCAGCGCATGACCTGGTCGTTGGCAGGCGACCTGTTCCGGCACCTGCAGCGCCTGTCGCTGCTGTTCCACACAAAACGCGAAGCCGGCGATCTGATCGAGCGCGTCACGACGGACTCCTACTCGGTGGACACACTGCTCACCGGCGCCGTGCTGCCGGTGATCCAGGCGGTTGCCACGCTCGCCTCGGTACTCGTCGTGATGAGCGCACTCGACTGGCGGCTCACGCTGCTCGCTGTCAGCGTGGTGCCGCTGATCGTGCTGACCACGCGCTTCTTCGGGCGTCCGATGCGCGAACGCGCACGCGTGCAGCGCGACTCCGAGGGTCGCATGGCCTCGGTCGTCGAGCAGACGCTCGGCGCGATGCCGGCCGTCCAGGCGTTCACGCGCGAGCACCAGCAGGAGATGCGCTTCCGCCACCATGCCGACCAGACGATCCGTGCCTACGCACGCAGCCAGCGCACCGGGATGGGCTTCGAGTTCGTGACCGGCCTCGTGCTGACGCTCGGCACCGCCGCCGTGCTCTACGTCGGCGGCCTGCTCGCGCTCGAAGGAGCGCTGACCGCCGGGACGATCGTCGTGTTCGTCTCCTATGTCGCCTCGCTGTATGACCCGATCGAAGCGCTGTCGCACACCGCTCAGACGATCCAGAGCGCAGCCGCCGAGACGGACCGCGTGATGGAGATCATGGAGATCGAACCCGCCGTCACAGACCGTCCGAGCGCGACCGACCGGCCCGTCTCCGGCCCCGTGCGCTTCGAGGACGTCAGCTTCGGATACGAGCCGGGACGGGAGGTCCTGCACGAGATCTCCTTCGCCGCCGATCCCGGCGAGGTGCTGGCGATCGTCGGCCCGACGGGGGCCGGCAAGACGACGCTCGCAAGCCTGCTCGTGCGCTTCTTCGACCCCTGGCAGGGACGGGTCACGATCGGCGGCGCCGACATCCGCGACTTCACGCTGCGCTCGCTGCGCAGCCAGATCGCACTGGTCCTGCAGGACCCGTTCATCTTCCCGACGACGATCGCCGAGAACATCGCCCTCGGCAAGCAGGATGCCCCGCGCGATGAGATCGTCGCCGCCGCCGAAGCGGCCAACGCCCATGCGTTCATCGAGCGTCTCCCGGATGGCTACGACACCCCTGTCGGCGAGCGCGGCGCGACGCTATCCGGAGGCGAGAAGCAGCGGCTCTCGATCGCACGAGCGTTCGTCAAGGACGCCCCATTGTTGATCCTCGACGAGCCGACCTCCGCGCTCGATGCTCGCACCGAGGGCCTGCTGCTCGACGCGCTCGAGCGCCTGATGAAGGGGCGCATCACGTTGGTGATCGCCCACCGCCTCTCCACGATCCGCGGCTCGGACGAGATCCTCGTGCTCGATGAGGGACGGATCGTCGAGCGCGGGTCACACGAGCGGCTCGTCGCGAGCGGTGGTCTGTACAGCTCCCTCTACCGGCAACAGATGCAGATCGCCGAGCACGATCTGCCGAGCGCGATCCCGGTGGGCGAAGGTGACTGACACCGCCGCGACCGAGCTGCGAGTCCAGGTCCTCGAGGACTTCGCCCAGCCCGCACTCAGCCCGCAGCGCTGGAATGCGCTGCTCGCGCGCTCGGCGACCGACGTCGTTTTCCTGACCCAGCAGTGGCAGCGCCTGTGGTGGGAAGCGCGCGGGGACGAGCAGCTGCTGATCGTCCTCGCCGAGCGCGACGGCGAGCAGCTCGCGCTCGCGCCGATGTTCGCGGTCGAAGGCAGCCTCTCGCTGATCGGCTCGGGCGGCTCGGATTACCTCGACTTCGTCGGGCAGCTCGACGAGGCCGTGCTCGGGGCGATGCTCGAAGCTGCCCGAGAAGCCGCGGCCGGCTTCTCCGGGATCGAGCTGTATCACGTCCCGCTCGACTCGCCGACGACCGCGCTGCTCCCCGGCGTCGCGGCGCGGCTCGGGCTCGACCTGTACCGCGAGGACGCCCCCGGCGCGCCGTTCGCCGACCTCGCCGATGCGGAGCTCGTCGAGCGGCTGACCGCGAGGCGCAGCGTCCGCAAGGAGCAGGCGCGGATGGGCCGCGCCGGCGAGCTGCGGGTGCGGGTGGCCGCGGAGACGGAGCTCGAGCCCTTGACCGCCCTGTTCCTCGAGCAGCACGCGGCCCGATGGCAGGCGGCCGGCGAGGCGAGCTTCGACCGTGCCGGCTCGCGCGAGCTCCTTCGCTCCGTGATCCTGGCGGGCCATCGGGAAGGCTGGGCGCGCTTGACCGTGCTCGAATGGCAGGGTCGGACGGCGGCGATCGACATCGGCCTGATCCGCGGCTCCACGCAGCTCACCTGGCTCGTCTCGCGCGACCCCGCGATCCACGAGTACTCGCCGGGCCGCGTGCTGGCCGCACACGTCGTCCGTGAAGCCGTCGAGGCCGGCATTCGCCGCTATGACTTCGGGCTCGGCGAGGAGGACCACAAGGTGCGCGACGCAAGCGGGGTGCGCCGGCTCGCGAACTGGTTTCTCTACCCCTGACGCCATGGCCGCACACTCCTCCCCACCCCTGAGCGTGATCATCACCTCGCACGACTACGAGCGCTACGTGGGCGATGCGATCGCAAGCGCCCTCGACCAGCGCGGCGCCGCGACCGAGGTGATCGTCGTCGACGACGGCTCGACCGACGGCTCGCGCGAGGTGATCGAGTCGTTCGGCGATCGCGTCACCGCGATCTTCCAAGCCAACGCCGGCCAGGCCGTGGCCCAGAACAGGGGCTACCGGGCGAGCAGCGGCGGGCCGGTGATCTTCCTCGACGCCGACGACATGTTGATGCCGGATGCAGCCTCGAACGTGCTCGCCGCCCTGCGCGACCCGCAGGTCGCGAAGGTCCACTGGTCGATGCCGGTGATCGACGCGGAGGGGCGCCGGACCGGGGAGATCCAGGATCCGGAGCTGGCCGAGGGCGATCTGCGCCGCCAGTTCTTCGAGCATGGCCCGCTCAGCGACGAGACGATGCCCAGCCCGCCGAGCTCGGGGAACGCCTATCCGCGGTGGTATCTCGATCAGGTGATGCCGATTCCCGAGGACGTCTACTTCCGTGCGCCGGACGAGTACCTGTTCGGGCTCGCGCCCGCGTTCGGCCCGATCGCCCGGATCGAGCCGCAGTCCTGCTACCGCGTCCACGACCGCAACGCCTCGCTGCTGCGCCCCTTCGAGAAGAAGCTCTCGTTCCAGCGCGAGCACTGGGAGACGATGGTGCGCGCCGGGCGAGAGGTCGCGGCCCGCCAGGGCCTCGTGCACGATGAGCTGGTGTGGGAACGCCACGCATGGTGGCCGCGGACCGCGCGGGCGGTGAGCGCAATCGAGGCGGCGGTCCCCGCCGGCGAGCGCCTCGCGCTGATCGACCAGACGCTGCTGGGCTTCGAGCCGGAGCTGCGCGGGCGAACCGTGATCCCGTTCCCCGAGCAGGACGGCGAGTGGGCCGGCAACCCCGCCGACGACGCGGACGCGATCGTCGCACTCGAGCGGATGCGCGCCGCGTCGATCTCCTACTTCGCCGTCGCCTGGCCCTCGTTCTGGTGGTTCGAGGAGTACCCCGGCCTTGCCCGCGAGCTGCGCGCGGGGGGGCGCGTCCTGATCGACGACGAGGACCTCCTCCTGGTCGGACCGGACGGCGGCTGATGCGCATCTGCCTGGTTTCGCAGGAGTACCCGCCGGGCTATGTCGGCGGCATCGGCACCCAGACACGCGTGAAGGCGCGCGGACTGCTCGCGCAGGGCCATGAGGTCGAGGTGCTCACGGCGGGCGAGGAGACCGGCCCTGCGCTGGCGACGCGCCAGGACGACGGCGTCACGGTCCACGCGCTGCGCCCTCCCGGCGGGGCCTTCCCGATGCACACCACAGAGGCTTACTGGCTCGGCTACACGTGGTCCGTGCTCGCGGCGCTGCGGAGCCTCGGCGAGCGGCCGGATGACCCGCTGCTGCGAATCGGCACCTTCATGGAGGACACCTCGGTCGAGACGGCCGACGGCCTGCTCGCGGCGAGCCACAGCATCGCCGAGCTGACCTCTGCCCGGCTCGAGATCGACCCGGATCTGATCGACGTCGTCGCCGGTGCGGTCGAGAGCGACCTCTTCACGCCGGCACCCGCTGATCGCGCTCGCGCGCCGAAGCTGCTGTTCGTCGGCAACCTGGTGCCCAACAAGGGCGTCGCGACCGTGCTCGAGGCATTCATCCGGCTCGCCGGCGAGCACCCGGAGCTGACGCTGGAGCTCGCCGGGAGCGCCGAGGCCGACGTCGCCGACGAGCTGCGGGCGCGCGCCGAGCGGGCCGGCCTGGGCGACCGGGTGAGGGTGCTCGGATTCGTGGAGCACGAGGACCTCCCGGGCCTGTACCGCTCGGCGGACGTGTTCGCCGCGCCGTCGCGCTACGAGGGCGGACTCGGGCTCGTGTACCTCGAGGCGATGGCGTGCGGGTTGCCTGTCATCGCGACGGCGGCGGGCGGCGCCGCGGAGGCGATTGAGAACGGCGAGACGGGGCTGCTGCTGGAGCGCGGCGATGTCGAGGAGACGACGGCGGCGATCGGGGCGCTGCTGCACGATCCGGCGCGGCGCGCGCGGATGGGGGCGGCCGGGCGCGAGCGCGTCTGCGCCCATTACACGCCCCAGCGCTACACGGCGAAGGTCATCCGGGCATATGAGCGCGCGATCGAGCGCCGGCGCGGCTCGCCGCTGGTCCAGACCGCATGACGCGCCCCCTGAAGCTGGTCGTGCTGGGGATGATGGGCCGCGTCCCCTTCGCGGGGCAGACCTGGCTGTACCTGAACTGGCTGCGAGGCCTCTCGGGTCTCGGCCACGACGTCTACTACGTCGAGGACGACAACGTCTGGCCGTATGACCCCGCCGCGCAAACGCTGACCGACGACTGCAGCTACGCGGCGGCCCACATCGCGCGGAGCATGGAGGCGATCGGGCTGGCCGGGCGTTGGGCGTTCAGGCTCTCCGACCGCGAGGACGCCTGCTGGGGCATGTCGCCTGCGCGGCTGGCGGAGCTCTACGCGAGCTGCGACGCGCTGCTGAACATCGTCGGCGCGATCGCGCTGCGCGAGGACGCCCACCTGGGCGCGCCGGTTCGCGTCTATGTCGAGACCGATCCGGTTGTCGCCGAGCTGAAAGTCGCGGCGGGCGACCCCGGGATGGAGGAGGTGCTCGGCCGCCACACGGTGCTGGCCACCTACGGCGAGAACTACGGGGCGCCGGATTGCGGCGTGCCGCTCGACGGGCGCCCGTACGTGTTCACCCGCCAGCCCGTCGACCTCGAGCTGTGGCCGATGGCCTACACACCGGACGCCCGCGACTTCACGACGATCGGCAACTACCGCCAGGAGGGAACGGACATCGAGTGGCAGGGCTCGCTGTACAGCTGGTCCAAGCACCACGAATGGGAGCGATTCATCGAGCTCCCGCGCCGGACCGCCCAGGGTTTCGAGCTCGCACTGATGCACTGCGAGGGTGAGGACCGCCGGCGAATGCTCGCCGCCGGATGGCGGCTGATCTCGCCCGCCGAGATGTCGCTCGACCCGTTCGGCGCCTACCGCCGTTACATCCAGGGGTCCCGCGGCGAGTTCACCGTCGCCAAGGACCAGAACGTGCGGCTGCGGAGCGGCTGGTTCAGCGAGCGCGCCGTCTGCTACCTGGCCTCGGGCAAGCCGGTGGTCACGCAGGACACGGGCTTCTCGAACGTGCTGCCGACGGGGGAAGGGCTGTTCGCGGTCGAGGACGTCGAGCAGGCGGCGGCTGCGATCGATGAGATCAACGGCGATTACCGCCGTCACAGCGAGGCGGCCCGTGAGATCGCGGCGGAGCATTTCGAGGCGCGCGCCGTGGCCGCGCGGCTGCTCGCTGAGGTGGGGCTCGGCTGATGCGCCGTCTGATCGTCAACGCCGACGACTTCGGCGCCTCGACGGGCACCAACCGCGGGATCGTCGAGTGCCACACGCGCGGGGTGCTGACGAGTACCTCGATGATGGTCACGGGCGCCGCCGTCGAGGAAGCCGTCGAGCTGAGCCGCGCCCACCCGCGGCTGGCAATCGGGCTGCACTGGGACGTGATCGGCGAGGACGAACGGGAGTTCGACCTGGACGACCACGAGGCTGTGCGAGATGAGTTCGCGGCGCAGCTGGAGCGCTTCCACAAGCTGATCGGCAGAGGCCCGACGCACGTGGACTCGCACCGGCACATGCACCTCGACGAGGGTGTGCGAGAGCTCTTCGCCGAGCTCGCGGCGCCGCTGGGCGTACCGTTGCGCGGCGACGGGCAGGTGCGCTTCGTGGGCAACTTCTACGCGCAGTGGGAGTGGGGCGTGACGGACCTCGAGCACGTCAGCGTCGCGACGCTCGAGCAGATCCTGCGCGAGGAGGTCGGCGATGGGTGGACGGAGGTGTCATGCCATCCGGGCTATGTGAGCGACGACTACACGCCCATGTACCGGCGCGAGCGCGAGGCCGAGCTGCGCACCCTGACCGACCCGCGGATCCGCGCCGCGATCGGCGAGCTCGGCCTCAGCCTGGAGAGCTACGGGACCTACGCCGAGCTGGCAGGGCGGACATGAGCACCGTGCTCGTGGTGTGTGCGCACCCGGACGACGAGGCGGTGGGATGCGGAGGCACGCTGCGGCGCCATGCTCTCGACGGCGAGGAGATCGTCGCTGTCTTCCTGACCTCGGGCGAGGGCGGAGGTCACGGTGAAGCCGACCACGGCGAGACGCGGCGGCGCGAGGCGCGACGGGCTGCCGCGATCCTCGGCATCGCGCAGCTGCAGTTCTGGGAGGAGCCGGATGGACGCCTGCAGGCGCGGCGCAGCCTCGCAACGCGCCTCGCGGAGCTGATCGACTCGCTGCGGCCGGCACTGGTGTACGCGCCCCAGCCCGACGACGACCACCCGGATCACCGCGCCGCCGCGAAGCTCGTGCGCCGGGCCGTCGCAGCGTCCACCGCAAGACCCGCGGTGCGCTTCTTCGAGATCTGGTCGCCGCTCGCAGACATGGACGAGATCGTCGACATCAGCGACGTGATCGCAGAGAAGCGAAAGGCGATCCGTGCCTACCGAAGCCAGTGCGCGGTGATGCGGCTCGACGAGGCTTTCGTGGGCCTCGCTCGCTACCGCGGGGAGATGCACAGCTGGCCCGGCGGCGCATACGCCGAGGTCTTCCGCTCCGGCTGAGCGCCCCGCCTCGCACCTTCGACGGCCTTTTCCTTTCCCCCCTCCTCCCCTCTGGCCGAGCGCCTTTCACGCGACGGCGAGCAGCAGCCGGTTGCCCGAGGGATCCTCGAGGATCGGGCCGGCCTCGCTGTCGTGGATCGGGCGCTCCGCCTCGCTCACGCGGGCCAGCACGCGTTCGCGCTCAGGGCTATCAGGGACCGTCAGCGTTGCCATCAGGAGCGAGGTGTGGCCGGGTCCCGGCGGCGAGGCCCCTGCGCTCTCCCAGGTGTTCGCTCCGATGTGGTGGTGGTAGCCGCCCGCGCCCAGGAACGCGGCGGAGCTTCCCAGCTGAGCCATCAGGCCGAAGCCGAGGACGTCGCGGTAGAAGCCGACCGTTTCGGCGACGTCCGAGACCTTGAGGTGAACATGACCCATCACTGTGCCCCCAGGAAGCCCCTCGAACGGGCCGGCGGGAGGCTCACGGAGCTCGCCGCCGATCAGGCTGTCGACGTCGAGCGGCGCCGTCGTCATCCGGCTCGCGACCTGCCCCTCCCAGAGCTCGCGGGGGCGATCCCAGTAGATCTCGATGCCGTGGCCGTCGGGGTCGGTGAGGTACAGCGCTTCGCTGACGAAATGGTCTGAGAGGCCGGTGAGGGTCACTCGGTCGCGGACCGCGTGGAGCAACCAGCGACCGAGGTCGGCGCGCTCTCCGAGCAGCAGGGCGAAGTGGTAGAGGCCGGTGGAGGGCACCTCAGGCGTGGCGCCCGGCAGCTCCACCAAGCGAAGGAGCTCCCGAGCTCCGACCCCCATGCGGGCGCCACCGGGCTGCTCGTCGAGGAGCGTCAGCCCGACCGCCTCGCGGTAGTAGGCCACGGAGCTCGCGAGGCTGGAGACCGATAGGTGCACGGCACCCAGCGCCGTCGAGGCGGCGATCTCCGCCGCGACGGGCTGCGGCGCGGTGCCGAGCTCCTCCGGATCGAGCGGGCTCACAGAAGCCCTATTCCTCGACGGTGTCGATCACCTCATAGACGCCCGAGACGTGGTCGGCCTCGACGAACGCCGACAGGCTGCTCATGCGGTGGTTCTCCTGCGCGTCGGCTTCGCCCCGCCAGGCGCGGTACTGATCCTCGGTCATGTCGAACACGCCGAACGAGATGATCTCGTCTTCGTCGCGGATGTTGCGCGCGTGGTAGGCGCGCTGGAGGCCCGGCGGCCTGGCACCGTCCTCCCCCTCCCACGCGCGACGGAACTGCTCCCAGGACCCCGGCTTGAGGCGGCGTGCGGAGAACATGACGATCATCGATTCCTCCCTCGGTCGGTTAGACGACGGCATCAAG
>WNFI01134266.1_pt1 | contig 31660 bp, 28 predicted proteins | sample 5400471 | NCBI WGS metagenome assembly WNFI01 (sample SAMN13153348, study PRJNA577476) | soil metagenome | isolation source: 100 cm saprolite on Douglas fir-dominated hillslope | place: USA:California | collected 2013-09-17 | reverse complement strand
CTCGGCGAACTCGACCGACTGCCCGTGCTGCGGGCTCTGGTGCAGGCCGGTGAGCACGCCCTCCATCACCTTGCGGGCGCGAACTTGAAGAGGACCGAGGCGCGCGAGCAGCTTGGGATCGAGCGCCATCAGCCGGCCCCGCTCACGCCTTGCTCTCGCGCAGCACCTGGGCGATCACCGCGCGCGAGTCGACGCCCTCCGCCTCGGCGTGGAAGTTGGTCAGCACTCGGTGGCGCAGCACCGGCTCCGCCAGCACGCGCACGTCGTCCACCTGCGCCGACGGCCTGCCGTCGAGCGCGGCGCGGGCCTTGGCCCCGAGGATGAGCGCCTGGGACGCGCGCGGCCCCGCGCCCCAGCTCACGTGGTCCTTCACGTGCGCCGAGGCGCCCGGAGCGGGCCGGGTGCGCCGCACCAACTCGACCGCGTGCTGGATCACGTGCTCGGCGACGGGCACGCGCAGCACCAGCTCTTGGAACGCGCGGATCTGCTCTGGCGCCAGCACCTTCTCCAGCGGCTTCTGCGCGCCCGAGGTGGTGGTGCGGACGATCTGCACCTCCTCCGCCTCCGACGGATAGGCGACGTCGACCATGAACATGAATCGGTCGAGCTGGGCCTCCGGCAGCGGATAGGTGCCCTCCTGCTCGATCGGGTTCTGCGTGGCGAAGACGAGGAATGGCTCGTCGAGCGGAAAGGTGCGGCCGCCGGCGGTCACGCGCTTCTCCTGCATGGCCTGCAGCAGCGCCGCCTGCGTCTTGGGCGGGGTGCGGTTGATCTCGTCGGCGAGGAGCACGTTGGCGAACACCGGCCCGTGCACGAAGCGGAACGCGCGCCGGCCGGTGGTGTGGTCCTCCTCGAGCACGTCGGTGCCGGTGATGTCCGAAGGCATCAGGTCGGGCGTGAACTGGATGCGGTTGAAGCTGAGCGAGAGCGCCTCGGCGAGCGTGGAGATGAGCAGCGTCTTCGCGAGCCCGGGCACGCCGACGAACAGGCAGTGCCCGCGGGCGAAGAGCGCCACCAGGAGCTGCTCGATCACCGCCTGCTGTCCCACCACCCGCTTGGCGATCTCGGCCTCGATGCGCTTCTTCGCGCGCCCCAGCTCCTCGACCAGCTCGGCGTCCGATGCGCGCTGGCCGTGCCCGAGGTCGCCGTTCTTCTCCGCCTCGCCCGCCGGACCGCCCGGCAAGGCCGCTGGAACCTGCTCGCTCATGGAGAACCTTTTGTCATCGATCGCCCGGCGCCGGAAGCGCCTGGTGTGGGGCCGGATCGGCCGCAGCCTCGCCGCCCTGGGGCGGCTTTTTGCCCAGGGAGAGGAGGAGCGCGCGCTTCTCGCGGGCCGCGAGCTTCTCGTCCTTGAGGTTCTTCGCCAGCGCGATCCAGGCGTCGTGCAATTCTGGGTCGAAGGGGTCCACCGCCACGGCCGCCTCCAGCGCCGCCCCCGCCGGCTCGTTCGCCTGCCGCGCCACGAACACGCGCGCCAGCAGCACCTGCGCCGCCTCGTCCTGCGGATCCTTGCGCGTCGCCGCCTGCAGCGCGTCCTCGGCCTCCTTCAAGTTGCCGAGCTGGAGCTGGGCGAAGGCGTAGCGCCGGGAAACCACCGGCACCTCCGCGGCGCCCAGCAGCTTGCGGGCGCGCCCGTACTCGTGCGCCGCCGCGCCGAAGCGCCGCCGCGCCAGCATCATCTCGCCCAGGCGCACGGCCCGCTTCGCCTCCGCGTCGAGCGGCTCCGACGCCACGTCGGGCGCACCGCCGCCGGGCCCTGAGGGGCCCTTGCCCTTGACGTCGTCCTTGAACACCAACCGCTTCGGCGAAGGCGCGCGGGCCGTCCGCTCGCCGCTCGCCTGCGCGACCGCCTTGCCGCGCGGCTTCGCCACCTCCACGCGCCAGTCGGCCTCGAACTCGGCGAAACCCCTGCCATAGGCGCGCGCAACCGCCTGCTCGTCGGTGGCGTTGTCGGCCATCGCCGCGACCAGCGTGGTGAGCGCCGCCTGCCCGCCGCGCAGGTAGAGCAGGCGTACCGCCGCCTCCACCTCGGCGAACGCGAGCGCGGCCTTCTCCTGCGTGGGCAGCTTCGCGATCGAGGGGTGCATCGCCGAAAAGGGGATCAGCGTGCCGCTCTTCGCCGCGCGCTCCAGCAGCATCAGGCTGGCCTCGTCCTCCGCCAGACCCGGCTCGCCGCGCCAGCGCGTCTCGAGGAACTTGGCGAGGCCCTCCTGCAGCCAGATGGGGACGGTGCCGCGCCCCTTGCGGGTGACGAGATAGTGGACGAACTCGTGCGAGACGGTGTCCAGCCACGGGTAGCCGCGCAAGAGCGCGCGCGGCGAGGTGATCATCAGCCGGTTGTACTTGCAGAGCGCGATGGTGCCCGAGGCCTTGATCTCCGCCACCGTCAGCGGCGAGACCCGCGCGAGCGCCTGCGGACTTTCGTAGACCTCGACCCGCACCTTGCCCGGCGGCTCATACCCCAGGTCGCGGGTGAGCGCGGCCCAGGCGCGCTCGAGCGCGTCGAGGGCGTAGGGCGCGAGCAGCGCGTCCTTGTCCGCCTTGGTCCGCAGGACGAAGTGCGCGCTCTCGTACACCGCCGCGCCGCGCACCTCCTCGGCGGCCGCGCGCGCGAGCTTGCGGTCCAGCTCGAAAGAGAAGCGCCCCAGGGACTCGGCCTTCGCGAAGGCCTGGTCGGCCTCCTCGTAGCTGCCCTCCTCGAACAGCACGCGCCCGCGCAGCCAATTCGCCTCGGGCCCATCGGGAAAGCGCGACGAAAGCTTGGTCAGCACCTTGGCCGCGCCTTCGATGTCCCACGCCTCCAGCTGCTCCTGCGCCTGGCCGAGCATGGCGTGCGCACCCGGAGGTGAAGCGCGCGCGGCCGCGCTTGCGGCGATCAGGGCCAGCGCAACGACGGGCCGGCTCACTTGACGAGCTCCTCATAATATTGCTTCACCCGCTCTTGGTATCGGTCGGGCGCCTTTTGCTTCATCGCGTCGAGCAGCCCCTTGCGGAACTCCTGCGGCCCGCGCGACGACTCGGCATCGGGGATCTCGACGTGCTCGTGGGAGGAGAGGCCGTCGTCACCCTCCTGCTCGCCTTCGCCTTGCGGCTCGGACTGCGCCTCGCCCCAGGGCCTCGGCATCCCGGGACCCGTTGCCCCCTTGCCGTTCTTCGCCCTCTCCTGCATCGCCTTCTCAAACTGGGTGAGCTTGTCCAGCGCCTGCGACTCGCCGGCCTGCGCCCCGCGCGGCTCGCCCTCGCCCAACTTCTCCTCGGCCTGCTGCATGCCGCTCTGCGCCTCCTGCAGCATCTGCTCGTGGGAGGGACCGAAGACGGGCACCTTCTTGCCGACCTCCGCGAACTTCTGACGCACGCCCCGCAGGCCCTCCTGGATGGCTTTCTGCTCGCCGGCCTGGGAGCGCAGCTCGCGCCGCTGCTCGGGACCCACGCCTTGCCCGTCGCCGGGGAGCGCGTCGCGCAGCTCGGAGACGATCTCCCCCAGCGGCTGCTGCGTCTGCTGCGCTCCCTTGAGCGCGCGCCGCACCCCTGGCGGATCGCGCGAGAAGCCCGGGCTGCGCTGCGCGAACTGGTCCTCGAGGCTCAACCGGGCCTCGAGCGAGTCCGCCGCGCGCAGGCCGCGCTGGGCCTGGTCGAGCGCCTCGTCGTAACTGCCCGACTGCAGCGCGCGGCCCAGCTCGTCGAGGCGGCCCTGCGCGGCGTCCAGCGACTCCTCGAGCCCGAGCATCTGCGCCACCGAGGGCTCGATCTGGCCCACCGCCTTCTTCGCCTGCGCCACCTTCTCTTGAAGCCTCTTCGCAAGCTCGGGCCCGCCCTTCTGGGCGAACCGCCGCTCGGCCTCCGCGTGCGACTCGCGGCGCAGCTTCTGCGTGCGCTTCTGCAACGCCTCCTCGCGCTGCTTGAGCTTCGCCATCTCGGCGGCGGCCTGTTTGAGCTGCCGCGCCTCCTGCGCGTACTGCTGACCGCTCTGCGCCTGCGCCTTGTCCTGCAGGCCGCGCTCGATCTGCTCGAGCTGGGCCGAGAGCCTCTCCAGCTCCTTGAGCGCCGAGTCCACCTCGCCGTTTTGCAGCTTGCGCTGCACGTCCGAGAGCTGCGCGAGCAGGTCCTGCTCCTTCTGCACCGCCTCGATCGCCTCCTGGTTCAGGTGCTCGTCGCGGATGCCCTTCGCCATCTCGGCCATGCGCTTCATCAACTCTTGCGCCCGCTCGCGCAGCCTCTGCACCTCGGCGAGCAGCTCCTTCTTCGCCGCCTCGTCCGGCGCCTTGCGCAGCTGTTCGGCCAGCCGGGCGAGCTCGCGCCGCGATTGCGCAAGCTCGCGCCCCAACTCGCGCATGTCCTCGAGCCGCGCCTTGTCGAGCAGGTCGGCGAGGTAGAGGACGTCCTTTTCCTCCTCGCGGATCTCGTTGCCCAGCGCGGAGCCGTACTGCCGCAGGGCGCCCTCGCGCCCGGCGGTGCCGCGCGAGAGGGCGCCGCGTGCGAGCGACGTCCGCTGCACCAGCACGCCCAGGCCCGCCTGCACGTAGCGGAGCGCGCGGCCCACCGGCTTGGGCGCGAGCTTGTCCTTGAGCAGGTCGCGCCCGGCCCTGCCCATCTCGGAGACGAGCTGCAGCGCATCGCGGTCCTTGCGCGAGGTGTCGCCGTACCAGGCCGCCGCGCCGTTCGCGTCCGCGTCGCGGGGCGGGGGCTTCTCCTCGAGGCGGTCGGCGAGCAGCCCGATCAGCCGCTCCCAGAGCTGCTGCGCGCGCAGCAGCGCCTCGCGGTGGTGCTCGGCGGCGGAAAAGACCTTGAGCACCCGCGCCTGCGAGACGCCGCGCTGGGGGCCGTCCACCGCGTCGTTGTCGAAGGCCTCGACGAAGTAGCTGACCTTGTCCCCCGGGCGCAGCCGTAGAGGGGCGAGGTCCCACACCCAGGTGCCGCGGAGCCGTTTCACCAGCCCGCCTTCTGCGACCTGCGGTGCGAGCGGCACGCGCTGCTCCTTCTCACCGGCGCGCTGGAAGACGAGCGCGACCCTGGAGAGCCCGTAGTCGTCGGAGGCGGCCCAGGAGACCGCGATCTTCCCCTGCGGATCGACCTCCAGCTCGGTCTGCCGGGGCGCATCGATCTGCGCCTGCGGCGGCTGATCGGCGTCGATCTGCACCGGCCGCCGCGGTCCTTCGGCGATCGAGCGGCCCTTGCCGTCGGTGTAGCGCAGGTGCCAGGTTCCCGGCGCCGACAGCACCAGAGCACCCGACAAGGCGCGGTGGCCTGGGCCCTCGGCGGCGAGTGCGACGGCGGAGCCGTTCACCACGGCGTAGGCCCGGTCCAGGTCGCGGTCGGCGCGTGCGCTGAGCCGCACTTCGGTGCCGCGCGGGCCGCGCAGGTCCCCGGCGGTACCCTGTTCCACGCGCGGCGGCAGCCCTGTGTACTGCGGATAGAGGTAGGTGAGGGAGAGGTCGCCCGCGATGGGCGACGGCTCGGCGGGCGGCTGCGCTCCCTCTCCGCCCCACAGCCGCACGAGGCCCAGCGAGAGCCGGCGCGGCGAAAGCACCGCGAGGGCGGCGAAGAGCAGCACGGCCGCGGCCAGCGCGCCCGAGGGCCGCAAGAGCGCGCGCGAGGGGAGCGCGAGCCGCAGATCGATGTCCGCGGCGCCGCGGGCCGCGCGCAGGTGGAGCAGCGCGAGCAGCTCGCGACTCGCGCCGTCGTCCGGACGCTGCGACAGCTCGACGCTGGAGAGCAGGTCGCCCGAGCCGCTGACCTCCGCTTGCGAGAGGAGCCGCGCCAGCGCGCGGCGGTCGCGCGCCGAGCGGGCGGCGCGCTGCAGATCGTCCTTGCGCACGAAGAGGCCGATGCCTGCAGCACCGCCGAGGAACACGGCCAAGACGGAGAGCCGGGCCAGGGCCGCGGAGCCAAGCGAGCCGACGAGCGCGCCGGCGGCGAGCGAGGTCAGGGCTGCTGCAGCGAGCAGAAGCCCGAGTTGGACTGCGGCGAGCGCCAGCGCGCGGGAGCGCCCGCGGCGGAGCACCGCCTCGATCCGGGCCTGCGCCTGCGCGCCCTCGCGCAACAGCACGGCGACGCGGCTCTCAGGCGGCGGACGCGGCCCCTCCTCCGCGGGCTCCGGCACGAGCCCGCCGAGCACGTCAGCGGCGGCAGGGGCCGCCTGTGGGTTGCCAGGAGGTGGCATCGCGAGAGCCGGGTCCCTTTCCTTTGTACCCAATGGCTGCCGCCCGCGCACATCGATCTGGCTGGGCCGCTCCCTCGACAATCGACCCGCAGGTGTGCAACGGGCAAGGGGCCCCTCGATTCCCCCGCCGCCGTGTGTCCGCGGGCGCGGCGCGCGGGTCTGCTCCGTGCTAGCGTGGCGCCCCTCGCGGGCCCGTCCCGGGCGGCCGTCCCGGCCCCGATGAATAAGCGGAGGGGCCCGCCCGTCTTCTTGCCAGCACGAGCGAAGTCGAAACGACCGGATGCCGACGCCAGAAGCTCTCGACGATCGGGCGCTGGTGAAGGCCGCCCAAAGGGGCGACGCGGACGCGTTCCGGCAGCTCGTCGAGCGCTACCAGCGGCGGGTCTACCAGCTCGCCGTTGGAATGGTGAAGGACGGTGACGAGGCCATGGACATCGCGCAAGAGACGTTCGTGCGGGTCCATCGCTACCTCCCTTCGTTCAAGGGCGACAGCTCCTTTTTCACCTGGACCTACCGGATCGCCGCCAACCTGAGCCTCGACGCGGTCCGCAGGCGCGGCCGCGGCGAGCGGGTACAGCTGCGCCCCGGCGACGAGGAGGAGGCGGAGATCGAGGCCGCCATGGACCCGCCCTCGGCGGCGCTGGCCGGACCGCAGCGGGCCGCGCTCAACGAGGAGCTGAAGCAGAAGCTGGGGGAGGCCCTCGAGAGCCTCTCCGGCAACCACCGCGCCATCCTGTTGCTGCGCGAGGTCGAGGGGTTGAGCTACGAGGAACTGTCGAAAGTCCTCGGAATCCGCAAGGGGACGGTGATGAGCCGCCTCTTCCACGCCCGCCTGAAGATGCAAAAGAAGCTGCGCGCGTACCTGGGCGAGGATGCGCCCGGGCAAAAGGACAGTGGAGGCGACGACGATGACGAGTCGCTGTGAAGAGACCGTCCCGCTCCTGTCGCCGCTCGGCGACGGCGAGCTGGCGCCCGACGACCGTGCCTGGGTGGAGGAGCACCTCGCGGGCTGCGAAAGCTGCAGCGCGCGGCTTCGGCTCATCTCCGCACAGGGCGCGGCGCTGCGCGAGCACGTTCGGGCGCGCGCCGCGGGGACCTCCCTGGATGGGATCGCCTCCGGCGTGCTCGCCCGCATCGCGCGCGAGAAGCGCGCGCCCAGGCCGTGGGACGCGCTCGCGGTCTTCCACGCCGACGTCATTCGCCCGCGCCGCGCCGGCATCGGCGCGCTGGCGCTCGCCGCCTGCCTCGCGCTGGCCTTGCTCTGGCGATCGGGAGGAGAAGGTCCCTCGCGCCAGCCCGAGCTGGCGCTGAACGGCGCCGCCGGCAACTCGGCGTCGATCGAGGACCTGGAGTACGACGACGGCTCCGACGGCGCCGTGCTCCAGCTCCGCGGGCGCAACGGCCTGGACGGGCCGGCGACCACCGTGATCTGGATGTCCGACCGCGCGTCGGAGGGTCGGGCGCAATGACCCTTTCCGCGCCTGCCGCCGCGGCCATCGTCCTCGCCAGCGCCGTCGCCGGGCCGCCCGCACCCGTCGCCTTCACGGACCCTGCGCACGCCAAATCCGCCGACGCCGGCGCCGAGCCAGCCGAGGCCGCGACGACGCCGGTCGGGAAGCGCGTGCGGGTCACGGTGCGCACCATCGCCGCCACCCGCGACGCGCGGGCGCAGGCGCAGACGCGCAGCGTCGACGAGAAGCTCGCTCCCATCGCCCAAGACTTGTTAGCCTTCGCCTCGGCGTTCAACTATACGACGTACCGACTGGTCGAGGAGCAGACCTTCGATCTCGACTGGAAGGCACCCGCGCAGATGGAGCTCCCCGGCAGCCGCAGTCTCCAGGTCGCGCCGCGGCAGCTCGGCGCCGATGGCCGCATCAAGGTGCACCTCGAGGTGCTGGGGCAGCACCCCGAGCACGCGCGCCGCCTCCACACCGACTACAGCGTGCCGCGGGGGCGCACCATCCTGGTGGGCGGCTACCAGCTCGACCCGGCGAAGCCCGACGGCGGCACGCTGCTCATCGCCATCACCCAGGCGGTGGAAAAGTGATCGCGCGCGCCGCGCAGTGTCTCCGCGCGCTGAGTTTCTTCGCCCTGTGCCTGGGCGCCCCCGCCGCGCTAGCGCAGGACGACGCCGGGTTGCCGGACGCCGCTCCCGCGCAGGCCGTTCAGGTCCAGCTCGAGGTGGGCGAGGTCGTCTCGCTGGGCCCCGGCAAGCTCGCTCCCATCCGCTGCGACGAGCCGGCCCTGGTCGAGCCGATCTTCACCGACAGCGGCCTCGGCCTGCGCGGCCTGCGGCCCGGAAGCACGGCCTGCAGCGTGAATTCCGCCACCGGCCTCTTCGTGCGCTACCAAGTGCGGGTGGTGCCTCCAGCGCCGCGGCGCGCGAAGAAGTAAGCGGGGCCCTCGCATGCCCGCCTGCTCGCCTGCTCCGCCTGTGAAAACGCCTTTCGCACGAGCGCACATCGTGCCAGAGTCCCGCGCCTCCCGCGCAACGCCTAGGGCGTCGCCGCCCCGAAAGGATCGCATGAACCGCCTCGCCGCTTCCGCCCTCTTCCTCGCCGCCCTGCTCCCCGCCGCCAACGCGGCCCGCGCGCAGACCCCCGGCTCCGACAAGCCCGCCGCAGCAGCGAAGGCGGCTGAGCCTCCCGCGGCCAAGCCCGCCGAGAAGCCCGCCGACAAGGGCGATGAGGAGAAGACCCTCTACGCCCTCGGCCTCCTGCTGGGCCGCAACCTGTCCGAGCTGAGCCTGAGCAAGACGGAGCTCTCCGCGGTGGAGAAGGGCATCTCGGACCAGGTCACCGGCGCGAAGCCCAAGGTGGACCTGATGGAGTACCAGCAGAAGATCCAGGAGTTCGCCCGCAAGCGCCACGAGGTCGCCACCGCGAAGGCCAAGGGCGAGGCGAAGGCGTACTTGGACAAGTACGCGAAGGAGCCCGGCGCGCAGCAGCTTCCCTCGGGCCTCATCTTCCGCACCCTCACCCCGGGCAAGGGGCCGAATCCTGCCGCCACCGACAAGGTGAAGGTCAACTACGAGGGCAAGCTGACCAATGGCACCGTCTTCGACAGCTCGTACAAGCGCGGCGAACCCATCAGCTTCCCGCTCAGCGGCGTGATCAAGTGCTGGACCGAGGGTGTCCAGAAGATGCACGTGGGCGAGACCGCGCAGCTCGTCTGTCCCTCGGAGATCGCCTACGGCGACCGCGGCAGCCCGCCGGCGATCCCCGGCGGCTCGACGCTCATCTTCAAGGTCGAGCTGCTCGGCATCGAGAAATAGACGCCGGCGGCGTCCGCCGCGCCTCCCGATGTCGGACCCCTCTGGCAGCCTGCGCGGACTGGCAAACGGTCTTGCAGAGGCGCAGGGTCTTCTGTACAAGGGTTCAGTGTCGCGGCGCGGGCCGCGCCTGGCGAATCTTCGAGGGAGGAAGCGTGGCGAACGCGGAGAAAGAGAAGGCGATCGAGCTGGCGGTCTCGGCCATCGAGAAGCAGTTCGGCAAGGGATCGGTGATGCGGCTCGGCGTGGACGAGCCGCTGGTCCAGGACATCGCGGCCATCTCCACCGGCTCCATCTCGCTCGACCTGGCTCTGGGCGTGGGCGGCGTCCCGCGCGGGCGCATCGTCGAGATCTACGGGCCCGAGTCGTCGGGCAAGACCACGCTCACCCTGCACGTCGTCGCCGAGGCGCAGAAGGCGGGCGGCGTCGCCGCCTTCATCGACGCCGAGCACGCGCTCGACGTCGGGTACGCCCGCAAGCTGGGCGTGCGCACAGAGGATCTGCTCATCAGCCAACCCGACACCGGCGAGCAGGCGCTGGAGATCTGCGAGATGCTGGTGCGCTCCAACGCCGTCGACCTGGTGGTCATCGACTCGGTGGCCGCGCTGGTGCCGCGCGCCGAGTTGGAAGGCGAGATGGGCGATCAGCACATGGGCCTGCAGGCGCGGCTCATGAGCCAGGCCCTGCGCAAGCTCACCGCCACCATCAGCAAGTCGCAGACTACGGTGATCTTCATCAACCAGATCCGCATGAAGATCGGCGTCATGTTCGGCAACCCGGAGACCACCACCGGCGGCAACGCGCTCAAGTTCTACGCCTCGCAGCGGCTCGACATCCGCCGCGTCGGCGCGCTCAAGGACGGCGACACGGTGATCGGCAACCGCACCCGGGTCAAGGTGGTGAAGAACAAGCTGGCGCCGCCGTTCCGCGAGGTTGAGTTCGACATCCTCTACGGCCAGGGCATCAGCCGCGAGGGCGACGTGCTCGATCTGGCGGTGGAGAACAACATCGTCGAGAAGAGCGGCGCCTGGTTCAGCTACGGCGGCGAGCGCATCGGACAGGGCCGGGAGAACTCGCGCGACTTCCTCAAGGCGCACCCGCAGATGCTCGCCGAGGTGGAAGCCAAGCTGTACGACAAGTTCGGCGTCGCCAAGGCGCCGCCTCCGCCCCCCGCGGTGCAGGCCGTGCCCGAGCCGCTGGAGGAGAAGCGCCCGCGCGTCAAGGCCGTGAAGTAGGCGTCGCCGCCGCGCGCGCCGGCCCTGGGCGGCGCGAGGCGGTGCCGGAGCAGCGGCACGGCGAGGGCGCCTGGGCGGACCCGGCCTGGCGCACAGCCGGCACGGCCTGGCTTGGCGTGCTCTGTTAGAATCGGCTCAGCTCCAGGCGGTGGCCCATCGAAAGCCTTCTTCACCAGAAGCGGCAGGCTGAGCTGCCCATCGGGAGCCGCGACTGGCTCCTGGAAGTCGTGTCGGCGGTGGCCGTCCGGCTCCCGCGCGAGGGCGCGCAGCCGGCCGCGGTCGCCGATCGGCGCCGGCTGCTCGAGGACAGCCTGCTCGAGTCGGGGCTCGCCTACGGGACCGGAGCGACCGACCCGGCCATCGAGCTGCCGGCCGACGTGCGGCCCGGCGCCCGCGCGTTCGCGCAGCTGGTCGCCGGCTTGGTGCGGACCTGCGCGCAGGCGGGCGCACTCTCGGGCGCGCCGTTCTTCGCCGATGAGGGCGGCGTGGCGCCCGACGAGGCGGTGCGCGTGCGCAGGACCCAGCTCGTCGCGCTTCTCGGGGCGAGCTCCGGCGAGGGGAAGGCCGCTGCGGCGCTGTTCCGCGCGCCGCTCTCGGCGCCAGCGAGGGCGGTCCAGCGGCTCGCGGACAAGGTTGCGGCGCGGCTCTCGCGAAGGTTCCTCACCGGTTTTGGCTCGTTCGCCGGCCTCCCGCTGCTCAACGGACTCTGCGCCATCGAGGTGCGCACCTGCGCCACGCTGGCCTTGGCCACGTTCGGCCACAACCGGCTCTCGCCCACCGCGGCGCACCTCGCCTCGGCGGCCGCGCTGGTGTGGCGCGGGCTCTTGGTCGAGTTGCTCGCGGGGCTCGCCGCGGCGCAGGAGCAGGGCAAGAAGGTGCTGAAGGGCTACGACCAGGTGATCCGCTCGCAGCGCCTGCCCGCGCGCGAGGCGCGCCTGCTGCGGCGGGGCCTCAACAAGCCGCGGCCACCGGAGCAGCTCGCCGACGCCATGCACAGCGCCGCACTGCGCCGCTTCGCGCTGGCCCAGGTGCTGCTCGCTGCGCTGGTCGACCGGCCATTCGAGGCGGGGGAGCTGGCGTTCGTCGAGCGCTTGGCCGCTGCGCTGGGGGTCTCCGCCGCCGAGCTCGCCGGGCTCGAGGCAGGGGTCTCTGACTTCTACCGCAAGCACACCGAGGCGCTCGCGGCGCTGCGGCGCGCCGAGACCCCCGAAGGGCTGCCGCACGCCCTCACCACGCGCGTGCACGAGGCGGTGCTCGACAACCTCGACCGCATGCTGCAGGAGATCCGCGAGACCGGCGAGCTGGCCGAGCTGCTCGCCAAGGGCGCTTCCGGCGAGAGGCTCAGCTCGGCTGAGAAGAGCAAGGTGCGCAAGCAGCTCGTCGACCTCGCCAAGACCATCCCGGCGCTCGCCATCTTCGCCGCGCCCGGCGGCATGCTGCTCTTGCCCATCCTCATCAAGCTTCTGCCGTTCAACCTGCTCCCCTCGAGCTTCGTCGACGAACCGTCGCCGCAGCTCGCGCTGCCGCCGCCGCGGGGAAGCGCGGCGGAGAGGCAGGCGGGCGCGCCGACGCGCGAGCGCCGCGCGCGCTCCGTGAGCTGAGGTGCGCGTCGAAAGTCCGCCCTGCGGACACGGCGCGATACCGTTCCGACATGCCGAGGCCCGGCCCCCACCACGGAGGGGCCGGGCCTCGGATCGACTCGGGATGCCGGCGCTCAGGCGACCTTGCGAACGTTCGCGGCCGCCAGGCCCTTGGGGCCCTTGGTGACCTCGAACTCCACCTTCTGCCCTTCGGCGAGACTGCGGAAGCCCTCGGCCTGGATGGCGGTGTGGTGGCAGAACACATCCTCGCCGCCACCGTCCTGGGTGATGAAGCCAAACCCCTTCGCGTCGTTGAACCACTTCACGATACCGGTTGCCATCATGCTTCCTTCGTCGTGTGCGGAGCGGCGAGAGGAACCGCCCGGCGCCCATGCCTCCGGGCTGGCGCGCGAGTTTTGTAAAATGACGAATTGCAAATCGTCAAGGTCCGAAAGCGGCAATATCGATTCAATGTGGATTCAATGTGCAGGTGCCGTCGGAGAGCGGCTGTAGAACCGGCCGCAGCGATTATCGATTCGTGCCATTCTCGCACCGCGTCGCGCCCGCCATGGTGCGGCGCAGCATATTCAGCTTCCGGCCCCGGGCATCTCGCCGACCGGCCGGATGAGCACCTCGCGCGGCTTGGCGCCGTCGGCCGGGCCGACGATGCCATCGCGCTCCATCCGCTCGATCATTCGCGCGGCGCGGTTGTATCCGACGCGCAGCTTGCGCTGGAGCAGCGAGATGGAGATGAAGCGCATGTCCCCCACCGCGGCGATGGCCTGGTCGTACAGCTCGTCCGGCCCTTCGTCGGGAGCGCCGTCGAGGCCCTCGCCGTCCTCGGCGCGCGGCTTGAGGATGTTCGGGTCGTAGACCGGCGCGCCCTGCGACTTCCAGTGCTCGACCACCGCGTGGATCTCCTTTTCGTCGACGTAGGGGCCGTGCACGCGCGTGAGCGAGGAGGTGCCGGGCGGCAGGATGAGCATGTCGCCCATGCCGAGCAAATTCTCCGCGCCGGGCGTGTTGATGATGGTCGCGCTGTCGTGCCGGCTCGCGACCTGGAAGGAGATGCGGGCGGGGAAGTTGGCCTTGATCACCCCGGTGACCACGTCCGTGGAGGGGCGTTGCGTCGCCACCATCAAGTGAATGCCGGCGGCGCGCGCCATCTGCGCGAGCCGGGCGATGTACGTCTCCACCTCGCGCGAGGCGACCATCATCAGATCGGCCAGCTCGTCGATGATGATCACCAGATACGGAAGCTTGCGCAGCGGCTCGAGTTGCAGCTCCTCCTGCTTGCCGGGCAGGTCGACCTTCTCGCCGCGCGCCTGCATCTCCGCGAGAAGCCACTCCGCGCCCGACGGCGCAAGCGCGCCCGCGCCGTTGGCCGCGGCCCCACGGGTCGCGTCGACCCCGCCGTGCACCGCGCCCGGTCCCTCGGAGAGGAACGCCGACTTCATGGCGCCGGCGCCGACGCGCTCGCCCGCGTCGCCGGGTAGCGAGGGCCGCAGCCCGATCTGCTCGCGCACCGCGGTCAGCTCCCCGCTCGCCGCGAGCCGCTCGATGTTGCGCACGCCGCACTCGGCGAGGAGCTGGTAGCGGCGCTCCATCTCCTCCACCGCCCAGCGCAGCGCCATCGCCGCCTTCTTCGAGCCGGTGACCACCGGCAACAGCAAGTGCGGGATGCCCTCGTAGACCGACAGCTCGAGCATCTTCGGGTCGACCATCAGGAAGCGAACCTCCTCGGGGGAGGCGCGCAGCAGCATGGAGACGATCATCGAGTTGACCGCCACCGACTTGCCCGAGCCGGTGGTGCCGGCGATGAGCAGGTGGGGCATCTTGGCCAGGTCGGCGATGTACGGCATGCCCTCGATGTCCTTGCCCAGGCACATGGCGAGCTTGCTCTGGCTCTTCTGGAAGGCGTCCTGCTCCACCAGCTCCTTGAGCACCACCGTCTGGCGCTGCTTGTTCGGCACCTCGATTCCGACCACGCCCTTGCCTGGGATCGGCGCGACGATGCGCACCCGCAGGGCCTCCATGGCCATGGCCAGGTCGTCGGAGAGCGAGGCGATGCGGCTCACCTTCACTCCCGCGGCGGGGAGGAACTCGAACATGGGGACCACCCGCCCCGGCCGGATCTGCGTCACCTGGCCCTGGATGCCGAAGGAGGCGAGCTTCACCCGCAGCCGCTCGGCGGTGGCGGTGAGGCCCTCGCGGTCGAGCGGCTCCGCGGCGGACGCCTCGCCGGTGAGGATGTCGACGGGCGGCGCCGTGAAGCCCTTGCGGCCGCCGAAGAGCGTGAACTCCTTCGCCGGCTTCGCAGGATGCTTGTCCGCCTCCAGCGCGGCCTTCTCCTTCGCGGCGGTGCGCGTCTTGCTCTCGCCCTCGCCCTTGCCGGCTTCACGCGACGCAGCGAGCGGGCGCGGCTCGACGATGGTGGGTGCCGGCGCGGCAGGATCGGGCCGCGCGGCGGCGCCGAGCGAGAGCGCCTCGGCGGGGGCCTCGTCCTGGTCGGCCAGCGCACCTTCCTCGGCGGCGCTCCTCTCGACCTTCGCCTCTGGCTTTGGCGTCGGCTGCCCGTCCTTGCGCCTGCGGCCTCGGGGCGGATCGCTGATCCGCGGCCCAACCGGCTCGCGCGGATCCTCGGGCGGCTCGCCTGCGCTCGCGAGGGCGAGCGCAGTGGCTTTGGCGCGGCCCTCTTCCCCGGCCTTCTGGGGCTCGCGGCCGGTCGCCCCGTCAGCGTAGGCGGGATCGTCCTCCCCGCCCTCCGCAAACGCGCCGGACTCGTCGGCGTCGGCGGCTTCTTCGTCGCGGGAGCCGCGCGCGGCGCTCACCGCCGCCGCCGCCCCCTTCAGCGCCATCGCGCCCCCGGCGAGGCCCAGCTTGCCCGCCGCGGCAGCGGCGCGCAGCGCCCACAGATCGGTCGCGACGGTCAGCGCGGCGAGCCCGATCGCCGAGAGCAGCACCGCAGCGCCCACCGTCGAGAACGCGCCCCGGAGCGCACCCGCCACCAGGGCGCCAGCGAGACCGCCGGGCAGATGGCCCTGCACCCGCACGCGCAAGAGCAGCCCGAGCAGCGCCATCGCCGCGCCGCACGCGACCAGCCATGCGAGGGTGCGGGAAAAGTTGAGCTTCGGATGGCCCGCGAGGAGCGAGACCGCGACCAGCGCGAGGAAGAGCACGGCCGCATAGGCGCCGACGCCTGTCACGCCGAGCAGGGCCGCGGCCAGGCCGTGGCCTAGCGGGCCCGCCCAGTTGGCGGCCGGCTGGTGGGGCCGGTAGGTGCTCAGCCCGAGCAGAAACAGAAGGCACGAACCGAGCAACAGGATCCCCACCACGGGCCGCCCGATGCTGGGGCCCTCCCCGGCCCCCAAACCCCGCGATTTTCCTTCGCTCCGCCCGCCCTTGCGACCACGACCCATCCTGCCTCCCTTGCGGCTCGAAGCGAGGGCGCACCGGTCTCCCGTGCGGCGCTCGCGTGCCGACTCTAAGAGCGCGCCGGGGGGCGTCAAAATTTTCTGTCCCCCGGGGGGTTCAGGGTGCGGCGCAGCCTTTGCCGTGGCAAGATAGGTGCCCGACACCGTACGAAAGCGAACGGACCGCATGAGCAACGAGAAGCCGAGCTACAACGAAGACGAGTACTTCGTGCGCGAGGACGCGGAGCGTCTGCGCAAGCTGCACTTCGAGGAGCGCAAGCGCCTCGCCCAGAGCGAGAAGGACGCGCTGCGCGCGCTGCACAAAGGCCGCTGCGCAGGCTGCGGTTCGCAGCTCGTTCCGGAGCAGATCGCCGGCATCACGGTGCAGCACTGCCCCAGCTGCGGCGGCGCCTTCCTCGACAAGGCCCAGTGGGAGAAGGTGGCCGCGCACGCCGAGCCGCACACGGTGATGGGCGCGGTCCTCAACTGGTTCCGGGCCGCCAACAAGCCGTAGGGAGCTGCCATGGCCATCGATCGCGCGCAGGTGCGGCATGTCGCCCGCCTCGCCCGGCTGTCGTTGACGCCGGCCGAGGAGGAGAAGTTCGCGGCGCAGCTCTCGCACGTGCTGGACTACATCGAGAAGCTCTCCGCCGTGGACGTGAGCGCGGTGCAGCCGCTCGCCTTCGCCGGCGACGTGGAGCAGCCCGCGGGCGCCCCGCCCGGCGCCGCGCTGCGCCCCGACGAGGTGCTTCCCGGGATCGCCCGCGAGGACGCGCTGGCGGCCGCGCCGGCGTCGAATGGCACCGTCTTTCTGGTCCCGAGGATCATCGAGTGAGCGATCCAGCCCTGTTGCCTCTCGGGGAGCTGTCGGCGGCGCTCTCGCGCAAGGAGGTCTCCTCACGCGCAGTCACCGACGCCTGCCTCGCGCGCATCGAGCGGCTCGACGGCCGCCTGGGCGCGTTCCTGCGCGTCACCTTCGTCGAGGCCCGCGCCGCGGCCAAGGCCGCCGACGAACGGCGCGCAAAGGGCGCCGCCCTCTCGCCCCTGGATGGCGTGCCGCTGGGGCTCAAGGACATTTTCTGCCAGCGCGGGGTGGAGACGACCTGCGGGTCGCGCATCCTCGAAGGCTACAAGCCGCCCTATGACGCGACGGTCGTGGCGCGCCTGAAGGCCGCGGGCGCCGTGCTGGTCGGCAAGCTGAACATGGACGAGTTCGCGATGGGCTCGTCCACCGAGAACAGCGCCTTCGGCCCGACCCGCAACCCATGGGACCTGGAGCGCACGCCGGGCGGCTCCTCGGGCGGCTCGGCCGCTGCGGTGGCGGCGCGGCTCGTGCCCGGAGCGTTCGGCACCGACACCGGCGGCTCGATTCGGCAGCCCGCCGCGCTCGTCGGCAGCGTGGGCCTGAAGCCCACCTACGGCCGCGTCTCCCGCTACGGCGTGATCGCCTTCGCTTCCTCGCTCGACCAGGTGGGGCCGTTCGCGCAGGACGTGCGCGGCGTCGCGCTCCTGCTCGCAGCGGTGGCGGGCCAGGACCCGCGCGACCAGACCTCTTCGGCGCGCCCGGTGCCCGACTACGCGGCCCGGCTGGACTCTGGCGTCAAGGGCCTGCGCATCGGCGTGCCCGCCGAGTACTTCGGCGAGGGGCTCGATCCCGAGGTGGAGAAGGCCGTGCGCGCTTCGATCGCTCTCCTCGAGCGCGAGGGCTGTGCTGTGAAGCCCATCTCGCTCCCCAATTCTCCGCACGCGATCGCGACCTACTACCTCGTCGCGACCGCAGAGGCCTCGTCGAATCTTGCCCGCTACGACGGCGTGCGCTTCGGACTGCGCGCCAAGGCCGGCTCGCTGCTCGAGCAGTACGAGAAGACACGCGCGCAGGGCTTCGGCGCCGAGGTCAAGCGCCGCATCATGCTCGGCACCTACGCACTCTCGGCGGGGTACTACGACGCCTACTACCTGCGCGCCCAAAAAGTAAGGGCGCTGATCCGCCAGGACTTCGACCGCGCCTTCGCCGAGGTGGACGCGATCGTCTCGCCCACCAGCCCCACCGCCGCCTTCCGGCTAGGCGAGAAGGTGGAGGACCCGCTCGCGATGTACCTCAACGACATCTACACCGTGCCGGTCAATCTGGCAGGGCTGCCGGGGCTCTCGGCCCCCTCTGGGTTCACGCAGACCGGGCTGCCGATCGGCGTTCAACTGATTGGAAAGCCGTGGGACGAGGAGACGCTGCTTCGACTCGCGCGCGCGCACGAGCGCGTCAACGATGCCGGCCGCAAGCTGCCCCGGCTCGCGGCGGAGGCCTGACCACATGCCCGTCGCCGATTACGAGCCGGTCATCGGACTCGAAGTCCACGCTCAGCTCCTGACCAAGAGCAAGATCTTCTGCACCTGCTCCACCGCCTTCGGCGCGCCGCCGAACACGCAGGTGTGCGCGGTCTGCCTGGGCCTGCCCGGGGCCCCGCCGGCGCTCAACCGCGAGGTGGTGGAGATGGCCATCAAGGCGGGCAAGGCGTTCGGCTGCGCGATCGCGCACCGCTCGATCTTCGCGCGCAAGAACTACTTCTATCCCGACCTGCCCAAGGGCTATCAGATCAGCCAGTACGAAACGCCGCTCTGCGGCGGCGGCGCGGTGACGGTGCCGCTGCCCGACGGCGGGACCCGACGGGTCAGCCTCACCCGCATCCACCTCGAGGAGGACGCGGGCAAGAACGTGCACGGCGGCGCGGGCTCCGAGGTGGACCTGAACCGCGCCGGCACGCCGCTCGTCGAGATCGTCGGTGAGCCCGAGCTGCGCTCTGCAGAGGAGGCGACCGAGTACCTCAAGGCGCTGCGGCTCACGCTCATGTACCTCGGGATCAACGACGGCAACATGGAGGAGGGCTCCTTCCGCTGCGACGCCAACGTGTCGGTGCGCAAAAAGGGCGCGCAGAAGCTGGGCACGCGGGTGGAGCTGAAGAACATCAACTCGTTCCGCTTCGTGCGCCAGGCGATCGAATACGAGATCGGCCGGCAGGTGGCGGTGATCGAGTCGGGCGGCAAGATCGCGCAGGAGACGCGCCTGTTCGACAACGAGAAAGGCGAGACGCGCGCGATGCGCTCGAAGGAGGAGGCGAACGACTATCGCTACTTCCCCGAGCCGGACCTGCCGCCGCTCCTGGTCTCGCAGGAGTGGATCGACTCGGTGAAGGTGCCCCGGCTGCCGCACGAGCGGCTCGCGGAGCTGCAGGCAGCGGGCGTTCCTCAGGCGGACGCCCGGACGCTGGTCGCCGATGCGCGGCTCGCCGCGTTGCACGCGCGCATCGTCGAAGCCGCGGGCAAGGACAGCGCGCGGCGCGCGGCGCTCACCGTGGTCGGCGAGGTCTCGCGGGCGGTGAACGAGGGCGAGGTGGACCTCTCGGCTCAGAGGTTCACGCCGGAGCAGATCGCCGAGGTCTACGCGCTGCAGGACGCGGGCACGCTCTCCTCGACCGCGGCGCGGGAGGTGCTCGCCGAGGTGCTGCGCTCGGGAAAGCCCCCCCGGCAGGTGGTCTCCGAGAAGGGGCTAGCGCAGGTCTCGGACAGCTCCGCGCTCGAGGCGGTGGTCGACGCGGTGATCGCGCGCAGCCCCGGCGAGGTCGAGAAGTACAAGGGTGGCAAGAAGGCGTTGCTCGGCTTCTTCGTCGGCGCCGCCATGAAGGAGCTGAAGGGCAAGGGCAACCCCGGCGCGCTCAACGCGCTCTTCAAGCAGCGCCTCGGCGACTAGCATGCCGGCGCAAAACGCGAGCGCGGGCGAGCGGTCTGCTACGATCGGGCCGTGACCTCGCTCTTCGCGCTCTTCCTGCTCCTCTCGCTGGGGCTCTCCGCCGCGGTCGTCTTCTCCCCTCCGCACGCGCGCGGCAAGCTCAAGGCGCTGCTCGCAGCGTGCCTGCTCCTCGCCTGGGTCTTTCTCGGGGTGGCGCTGGTCCAGATCGTAGCGCGCACCGCCAGCACGCTGGTCGCGCCGCGCGAGAGCCGAAGGCCACAGGTCTTGGAGAGCGCCGCCCGCGAGGCGCTGACCTTGGTCTCGGCCCTGGGAGGCCCCGCGCTGCTGGTGACCGCGCTCGCCTGGTTCTCGCATCGCGCCACCCGCGTTTCTCAGGATGCGGGCGCCCAGCGCAGATCGGTCAAGCGGGCGCGGCTTGCGCAGGTGCGCGGCCCGGGCAAGGACCTCGACGAGGCGCGGGCGCTGTTCGAGGAGTACGCCCGCTCGCTCGACTTCGACCTGGGCTTCCAGAATTTCGCGCAAGAGGTCGCGACCCTGCCTGGCGAGTACGCGCCGCCGCGCGGGCGCCTGTTGCTCGCCCGGGTGGGGAAGACCGCCGCCGGCTGCGTAGCCCTCCACGGCCTCGACGGCGGCACCGCCGAGATGAAGCGCCTCTACGTGCGGCCGCAGTTTCGCAAGGCCGGCATCGGGCGCGCGCTGGTGCAGGCGGTCCTGACCGAGGCGAAGAAGCTGGGCTACACCCGGATGCGCCTCGACACCGTGCCGGCGATGCGCGAGGCCACCGCGCTCTACCGCTCGCTGGGCTTCTTCGAGATCCCGTCCTACCGCGAGAACCCGGTGCCAGGCGCGCTGTTCCTCGAGCGCACGCTGACCTGACGGCGCTAGAACGAGACGCGATGGGCTTCGAGACGCTCAGCTTCCGGGACGGCGCGCTGGTGCTGCTCGACCAGCGCGAGTTGCCCGGACGCACGGTCTACCTCCGGCTGCGCTCGGCGCAGGAGGTAGCGGAAGCCATCCGCGCCATGGTCGTGCGCGGCGCCCCGGCCATCGGCTGCGCGGCTGCCTACGGCCTCGCGCTCGCCGCCGGCGACGCGGCACGGGCTCCCGGCAGCCCCGAGGCGGAGCGGGTCTTCGCCGAGGCGGTCTCGCTCTTGCGGGCGAGCCGGCCCACCGCGGTGAACCTCGGCTGGGCGCTCGCGCGGCTCGGCCGCCTGCGCGAGGTGCTTCTGGCTCGGGGCGAGGGCCCCGAGGCGATCGCCGCCCAGCTGCTCGACGAAGCGCACGCGGTCGCGCGCGAGGATCTGGCCGCGTGCCAGGCCATCGGGCGCAGCGGCTCTTTGCTGGTGCCCGACGGGCTCGGCATCCTCACCCATTGCAACGCCGGCGCGCTCGCCACCGCCGGGTACGGGACCGCGCTGGGGGTCGTCCGCGCCGCGGTCGCCGCCGGGAAGCGGTGCGCGGTCTACGCCTGCGAGACGCGGCCCTGGCTGCAAGGGGCCCGGCTCACCGCCTGGGAGCTGCTCCAGGACGGCATCCCAGTCACGCTGCTCCCCGACGGCGCCGCGGCGTCGCTGCTCGCCTCGGGCCGCATCGGCTGCGTGGTGGTGGGCGCGGACCGCATCGCCCGCAACGGCGACGTGGCCAACAAGGTGGGCACGCGCGGCGTCGCGCTCGCCGCGAACGACGCCGGCGTTCCCTTCCTGGTGGCGGCGCCCTGGAGCACGGTGGACCTCGCAGCCGCGAGCGGCGCCGACATCCCCATCGAGCAGCGGGCGGCGGAGGAGGTCACACACTTCGCTTCTGCCCGCGTGGCCGCCGAGGGGGCGGCCGCCTGGAACCCGGCGTTCGACATCACCCCCGCGCGCCTCGTCTCCGGCATCGTCACCGAGCGCGGGATCGCGCGGCCGCCGCTCGCGGCCGGCCTCCAACGGCTAGCAGGGGCGACTCCGCCTTGACAGTCAAGCGGGATCGCCTGTAGATCGCCCGTTCTTTCCGCGCCCGGCGGCGGGATTTCCCTGCCAGCCAGGCCCCCTAAAGCGGATCTTTCGCGGCACTCCGCGCGGAAGTCTCGAAGGAGAGCTCGGATGTACGCAGTGATTAGAACGGGCGGCAAGCAGTACCGCGTCAAGGAGGGCGACCTCCTCAAGGTGGAGAAGCTGGAGCAGCCGGTCGGCGCCAAGGTGGCGCTCGAGGTGCTCCTCGTCGGCGAGGGCGCAGGCGTGAAGGTGGGAGCCCCGCTCGTCGACGGCGCGCAGGTGCAGGCCGAGGTGGTCTCGCATGGCAAGCACCGCAAGCTCTGGCACTTCCGCACGCAGGAAGAGGGCTGGGACCGGATCCGCGGCCACCGCCAGCCCTACACCGAGCTGAAGATCACCGGCATCTCCGCCTGAGGGATCGAGGACAACCATGGCACACAAAAAAGGACAGGGCTCTTCCCGCAACGGCCGCGACTCCCCCGGGCAGCACCGCGGCGTCAAGGTCTTCGGCGGGCAGAAGGTCATTCCGGGCAACATCCTGGTCCGCCAGGTCGGCACCAAGGTGCACCCGGGCCGCGGCGTGCTGATGGGCCGCGACTTCACCATCTACGCCGTCGTCGAGGGCGAAGTGAAGTACCAGAAGAGCGTCGGAGACAGGACCACCGTCCACGTCGTTCCGCCGCAGCCGCCCGCGCAGGCCTGAAGCGAGCGAGAAGGCTTCCGGCGACGGCGGAGCCGGCCGCGGAGCGCGCCCCTGGCGCCTCGGGCCGGCTCCGACAGCTTCGGGGAGTGCGATGCAGTTCATCGACGAAGCCGAAATCTACGCGAAGGCGGGCGACGGCGGGGCCGGCGCGGTCGCGTTCCGGCGCGAGAAATTCGTCCCGCGCGGCGGACCCGCCGGTGGCGATGGCGGCGACGGCGGCGACATCCTGCTCGAGACCGACGAGCGGCTCAGCACGCTGCTCGACTTCCGCTTCAAGCGCGAGTACCACGCCCGCAACGGCGAGCCGGGCCGCGGCCGCGACCAGAACGGGCACGCCGCGCCGGAGATGGTCCTGAAGGTCCCGCCGGGCACGCTGGTCAAGGACGCGGAGACCGCGGCGGTGATCGCCGACCTGCGCGAGAACGGAATCCGTTACGTGCTAGCCAAGGGCGGCCGCGGCGGCCTCGGCAACATGAACTTCGCCACGCCCACGCTGCAGGCGCCGCGCTTCGCGCAGCCGGGCACGCCCGGTGAGGAGAAGCGCGTCCGGCTGGAGCTGAGGCTGCTCGCCGACGTGGGTCTGGTCGGCTTCCCCAACGCGGGCAAGAGCACGCTGGTCGCTCGGCTCTCGCGGGCGCGGCCCAAGATCGCCGACTATCCCTTCACCACGCTGCAGCCGCACCTTGGCGTGGTGCAGTACAAAGATGCGCGCAGCTTCGTGCTCACCGACCTGCCGGGACTCATCGAGGGCGCGGCGGAGGGGGCCGGGCTCGGCCACCGCTTCCTCAAGCACATGCAGCGCTGCCGGGTGGTCGTGCACCTGGTCGACGCCTCGTCGGCGCCTTTGGCCGGACGCGACCTGGTCCACGACTTCGACGCCATCAATCGCGAGCTTTCGCTCTTCGACCCCGCGCTCGGGCGCAAGGCGCAGGTGGTGGCCGCGAACAAGGTCGACGTCTCCGAGGCGCGCGAGGCGGCGGAGCTGTTCACCCGGGCGCTTGGGGAGCGCGGCATCCCCGTGCAGACCATCTCCGGCGCAACCGGCGAGGGGCTTCCGGCGCTGCTCGACGCCATCGTCCGAGAGCTCGACTCCGCCAGCACCGCGCCGCTCCTCGAGCGCGATCTGGCCGCTGCGGCCGTGCCCGTCTCCGCAGTTCCGGCTGCCGCTCCCCTCCCCGAGGCCGCGGCTGCGGCCGTCCGGGTGGAGGCGCTGACCGAGGACGACCTCGCGGAGAATGTGCGCGCGCGCCACCTGCCCGACGAGCGGGCGGAGGCCGCCCGCGAGAAGGCGCGCCGCGCGCCCAAGCCGACCGGGCGGCGCAAGGACGGCGTGCTCAAGGCGAAGGCCGTCGAGCTGGAGACGAAAGGGGCAACGCCGCACAAGTCGCGCGCGGCGAAGACCCGGGCTGCGGTGCAGGCGCTGGAAGCCGCGGCGCCAAGGAGGCCCCGGGCGCGCGCGAAGGGCAAGGATCTCGCCCGCGCCGCGGCGACCCGGCGCGCGCGCAAGGGCACCTCCGCCTCGGCGCAACGGAAGAAGACGTGAGCCGGCGCAGGCCCATTCGCGCCTGGTTGGGGACGCCCGTCGAGCTCGATCCCGCCGAGCTGCTCGGTCCACGCGGGCTCACCGAGGAAGTGCTGCGCGGCGAGGAGGACGGCGGGCGCACGCGGGAGTCCACGCCGGACGCGGGATCGGGCGGCGGGCCAGGCGAAGGCGACGGCTTCTACCGCTCGCTGCTCACCGAGGCGCGCCTCGCGCGCATCGAGTCGGTGGTCGGCGCCCGCCTGGCCTCGGTGACGCTGGTGCTCGACAGGTTGCTCGACCCGCACAACGTAGCGGCTGCGCTGCGCACCGCCGAGGGGTTCGGCCTTCTGCGCGTTCATGTGGTCGCGCACGAGGAAGGCGATCTGGTGGCGCACCGGCGGGTGACGCAGGACGCGCACAAGTGGCTGGAGGTCCTGCGGCACGACTCCGGGGAGGCCGCGGCGCGCGGGCTGCGTGAGCAGGGCTTCTCGGTCTACGCAGGCCACCTCGGCGAAGGAGCCCTGCTCCTGCACGAGCTGCCGCCGGACCGGCCCGTTGCTCTCCTGTTCGGCAACGAGCACGAGGGTCCGTCGCCTGCGACCCTCGCCGCCTGCACGGGAATGTTCCGGATCCCCATGGCGGGCTTCTCGCAGAGCTTCAACGTTTCGGTGGCCGCGGCCATCGCGCTTGCCCGCGCCACCGAGGCGCGTCGCTCGCACCTCGGCCGCGCGGGCGACCTGCCCGAAGAGGACCGCACAGCCCTTCGCTCGCGCTACCTGCGGCTCGCCGCCGGACTCGCGCGCCGCCTCCGCCACCCGCCTCCCTGAACCGCCTGTGAACGCCCCGCCATGGCGAGCGTCCAAGGAAGCATGCCAACCTCACGCGTCCGCAGCGCGCACCTGTTCGCCTTCCCCGCGGCCTCGTTGGCGATCGCCGCGGTCTTCTTCGCGGCTGCGCCTCTCTGGGCCAACCCAGAAGGGGCTGCGGCCGGTCAGCCGCCAGCCGGCGAGGCGGCAGCAGGGAGCAGGGGTCGTATCCTGGCCCTGGAGGTGCAGCGCTACTACGCACGGACCCGGGACTTCTCGGCGAAGTTCGCGCAGACCTACACTTCCGCGGCAATGGGTCGCAGCAAGGAGAGCGCCGGGACGGTGCTGGTGAAGAAGCCCGGCCTGCTCCGCTGGGAGTACGAGGCGCCGGAGAAGAAGCTCCTGATCCTCGACGGCAAGGCCTTCTGGCAGTGGGTGCCCGAGGACAACCAGGTATTGGTGAACCACAGCTTCCGGGCCGCCGAGCTGTCCTCTGCCTTCACCTTCCTGTGGGGGAAGGGCGAGCTGACGCGCGAGTTCACTCCTCGCGCAGTGCCGCTGCCCGAGTCGCTCGCTCAGGTGCCCGGCGCGCGGAAGGAGGCGCTGGAACTGCTGCCGAAAAAGCCTTCGGCCCAGATCCAGCGCGTGCTCTTCGCGCTCGGCCCGCGGGGCGAAGTGCGCGGCAGCGTGGTGATCGATTCGCAGGAGAACGAGAACCGGCTGGTGTTCTCCGGCGAGAAGACCGACAGCGCCCTTCCCGTCTCGCTCTTCACCTTCGAGGTGCCCAAGGGAGCGAATGTGCAGGAGCTGCGATAAACAGAGGTGCCATGACCCCGCGAGTCCACGTCCTCCTCGTTGCCGCAGCCCTCGCCTCGTCGCAGCATGTCGCGTGCGCGCAGCGCACCGTGATGGTCGGCGGCCGCCCCGTCGCCTACGACGAGGCGGCCCAGGCAAGCTTCGCCAAGGCGCGCGACGCCTTCGCCGCCGGCCGCTGGAACGAGGCGGCGGAGAAGTTCGCCTCCTTCCTCTGGGAGTTCCCGCAGAGCGAGCTGGCCGAGGAGGGCCGCTACCGCAGGGCGCAGGCGCTCGAGCGCGCCGGCAGGCTGGAGGAAGCGACCCGCGCGCTGCAGGATGACCTGGAGCGGCACCCGACCAGCCGGTTCAAGGACGCCGAGGCGGCCGAGCTGGCCACCCTGCAGGGCAAGCTGGGACAGGCCCCGGGGGTGCAGACCCCCGCTCCTCCCAATCCCGACCAGATGACCGAGGAGGAGAAGAAAAAGTCCGCAGCGGCGCTGGCCGAGACCTATGCGCAGGCCGGCAGGCCCGGCGAGGGCGTCCGCTGGGCCGCGCGGGCGTTGGAGGACGCGGAGCGCGGACAGGCGCAGGACGAGCGGCTCGCCGCCTACGAGCGGCTGCTCGATGCCGCGCCGGCGGCGGATGTGGCGAAGCTGGTCGCCGAGCTCGATCGCCGCTCGCCGGCCTGGCCGCCCGCGGCGCTCAAGCTCGCGCGGGTCCAGCTCCACCTGGGCGACCGAACGCACGCGCAGGAGCTGGCAGGGGCGATCCTCGCCGCCGGCGCACAGGGCCCGACCGCCGAGGGAGCGCAGGCGGTGCAGGCCGCGGCGCAGGCCACCGCCAAAGTGAAGCCGAACCTGATCGGCGTGGTGCTGCCGCTGACCGGCGATCTCAAGGTCTTCGCCGAGCCCATCCTCGATGCCATCGCGCTGCGCATCGACCTGCTTGGCAAAGGCCCGGTGCAGCTCGAGGTGAAGGACTCGAAGAACGATCCGGACGGCGCCGCACGGGCGGTGGAGGAGCTGGTGCGCGACGGGGCCATCGCCATCATCGGCCCCATCGGCCTTTCGGAAGGACCGGCGGCCGCGGCGCGCGCCCAGCAGCTCGGGGTGCCGATGATCTCGCTCTCGCGGGCGGAGAACCTCACCGCGATGGGCCCCTTCATCTTCCGCAACATGCTCACCAACAGCGCGCAGGCGAAGGCGGTGGCCGACTACGCGCAGAAGAAGCTCGGCGCCCGGACCTTCGGCGTCCTGCAGCCCGACTCCGCCTTCGGCGACGAGATGGTGCGCTACTTTTGGGACGCGCTCGATCAGGGCGGCGCGCAGGTGAGCGCGTTCGAGCGATACCCGCGCGAGACCACCACCTTCAAGCCGTTCATCTCCCGCATGGTGGGCAAGGCCAACCTCTCCGAGCGCAAGGAGTACGCCGACGAGGAGGAGCGGATCGCGAAGACGATCACCGACCCCTACCGCCGCCGCCTGGCGATCAGACAGCTTCTCAGGCAGACCGCGCCGATGGTCGACTTCGACGCGCTCTTCATCCCCGACGGCGCGCGCACCGTGCGGCTGATCGCGCCGGCGATCGCCGCCGAGGACGTGATCACCTCCGGCTGCGACGCCCGCGACCTGGAGCTGATCAAGAAGACCAAGGCCCGCAGCGACCTGCGCACCGTGCAGCTCCTCGGCATCAGCCTCTGGGACAGCCCGGAGCTGGTGGACGACCGGATGGGCGCCGCCCGCTACGTTCAGTGCGCGATCTTCGTCGACGGCTTTTTCGTGAACAGCCAGCGGGCCGCCACGCAGCGCTTCGTCGCGGAGTACGACTCGGCCTACCACAAGCAGCCTGGCTACCTGGAGGCGCACGGCCACGACGCGGCCGGCATCCTGCGCGAGATCATCGAGCGCAAGCATCCGCAAACGCGCGACGAGATGCGCGCGGCGCTCTCGGCGATGACCCGGCCGTTCCAGGGCGCCTCCGGGGAGGCGCGCTTCGGGCCCGACCGCGAGGCGCGCAAGTCGCTCTTCTGGCTCTGGATCAACCGCGGGACCATTCAGGAGTTCGACCCGGAGGGCCCGCCGCCCGTGCCGCCCGCCGCCCCACAGTCCGAGGCCCAGGACTCAGGCCGCACGCCCGCGCGCTGAGGGAGCGGATGGTGAGGCCCGGTCGGCAGAGCAGCGTTACGAGAGAGTGCAGCAATGGCTGAAGCACACCAGCAGCTCGAGCCCCACCTCGCCGCCGCGCCGGCGCCGCGGCCGGGCACGCTGGGCGGGCGGGTGCCGCCCCTGTTCAACCTGGCCCTGTTCGTGCTCACCGGCGCCTCGGTGCTCTTCGCCGGGCTCGATTTGAACGACAGCGCCGACGGAGCCTCGCCCTGGCCGCGCGCCATCGGCTTCACGGCGGCGCTGCTCGCGATCCTGCTCTCGCACGAGATGGGACACTTCTTGCTGGCGCGAAAGCACGGCGTGGACGCGACCTGGCCCTTCTTCATCCCGGCGCCGCTCGTCTCGCTGATCGGCACGTTCGGCGCGGTGATTCGGCTGCGCCAGCTTCCGCGCTCCCGGCGCGCCCTCATCGACATCGCCGCAGCCGGCCCGCTCATGGGCTTCGCGGTGACCCTGCCCGTCCTCGCGCTCGGGCTGCACCTCTCGCACCTTCTGCCCAGGGCTGCGGAGCCCGCCCCCTTCACGCTCTTCGACGGCCTCGTCGCCTTGGTCCGCACCGGCCGCTTCCCCGCCCTGCGCGACGGCATCGGGCTGGGCGAGCCGCTCGCCATGCAGGTTCTCGAGCGGCTCGTCTTGGGCCCGTTGCCCGCTGGGCAGAGCCTCGACCTGCACCCGGTCGCGATCGCAGGGTGGTTCGGGCTCTTCCTCACCGCGCTCAACCTGCTTCCGATCGGGCAGCTCGACGGCGGTCACCTGCTCTTCGCTTCCTCCCGCCGCCTCCACGCGGCGCTCGGGGCCCCCGCCGCGGCGGCCCTGGTCGGCCTCGGGATCTTCACCCCGTTCACCGGCTGGGCGTTCTGGGGCCTTTTGATGGGCCTGTTCCTCGTCCACCACCCCCCGCTGGCGGAGCCCGAGGAGCGGCTCTCCGCCGGCAGGCGGGCGGTGGTGTTCGTCTGCACCGCCACCTTCGTAGTCTCCTTCTGCCCCGCGCCGGTGTCGATGCTCTTGCGCTGAACACCGAGCCGCCGATGACCGTGCCCGAGCACGCCGAGAAGAACGACCTGGACGAGCTCCTCGGGCCCGGCGGGGCGCTCTCGCGGGCGCTGCCCGGCTACGAGGCGCGCCCTGCGCAGCTCGAGATGGCCGGGCAGGTGGCCTCGGCGCTGGCGCGCGGGCGGGCGCTGGTGGTCGAGGCGGGCACCGGCACCGGCAAGACGCTCGCCTACCTTTTGCCGGCAGCGAAGAGCGGGCTCAAGGTGGTGGTCTCCACCGCCACCCGCACGCTCCAGGAGCAGCTGGCCGAAAAGGACGTGCCGCTGCTGCGGACCCTGGGCGTCGCGGCGAAGGTGGCCTTCCTCAAGGGCCGGCAGAACTACCTCTGCCTGCTCCGCAAGGAGCAGTTCGAGCAGAACCCGACCTTCGCGGTACCCGGCGAGGCCGCGCACTACGAGGCGATCGCCCGCTGGGCGCAGACCACCGTCGACGGCGATCGCGCCGAGCTGCGCGAGCTGCCCGAGAACGCCGCCGTCTTCCGCGACCTGACCTCCACCTCGGAGAGCTGCACCGGGCAGAAGTGCCCGCACTACGATGCCTGCTTCGTCTTCCGCATGCGGCGGCGCGCTGGCGAGGCCGACGTGGTGGTGGTGAACCACCATCTCTTCTTCGCCGACCTCGCGCTGCGCAGCTCCTCGGCGGGCGACCAGGGCGCCGCGGTGCTGCCGCGCTATGACGCCGTGATCTTCGACGAGGCGCACGCGGTGGAGGAGGTCGCCACCGAGCACTTCGGCGTCTCCGTCTCCAGCCACCGGGTGGCGGAGCTGGGCCGGGACGTGCTCAAGGCCCTCGGGCAACCCAAGGCCCCACAGCGCCCCGCCGCGCGCGACCTGGCCCAGCGCCTGTTGCGCGAAGGGGGCGGCTTCTTCGAGCTGGTGCACGCCGCGCGGCCGGCCGAGCCAGAGCCCTTGCGGGGCCGTCCGCGCCGCGGCCGCTCACCCCGGGCCGGAGCGCTCCTGGCGACGGCAGGGGAGCAGCGGGCGGGCGGAGGCGGGCAGCGGTCTGAGCGCTGGGCGCTCTCCGACGCCATGCTCGCTCCGGCCGAGGCGGAGCGGCAGGCGCTGCTCGAGCTGCTCCGCGCGCTGGGGGCGGCGCTGTCGGGCGAGGGGGCCTCCGACGATCTGCAGCTCCTGGAGCGGCGCTGCGGCGTGGTCGCCGCCGACCTGGGGCTATTCGCCGCGGCGGAGGCGGCCGGCGGCACCCGCATCGATCGCGCCGGCGAGTACGACCAGGACGCGGGCGCGGATCCGGACGCGGACGCCGCGAGGGCCGCCCGCGCGGCGCCGAGCCTGGTGCGCTGGGCGGAGCTGCGCTCGGCCACCCTGTTTCTGCACGCCTCCCCGCTCGACGTCGCGCGGCTGCTCCAGGACCGGCTCTACGACCGCATCGGCCCGGTCGTGTTCACCTCGGCGACGCTGGCGGTGGGCGGGGATCTGTCGTTCTTCGAGCGGCGCATCGGCCTCGCCGACGCGCACGGTCCGCTCTTCCCCACCGACGAGGCAGTTCTCGAGTCGCCGTTCGACTTCCAGAAGCACGCCGCCCTGTACCTTCCCCGCGGCCTGCCCGACCCCTCCGACCCCTCCTTCGCCGAGGCGGTGGCGGACGAGCTGCGCGCGCTCCTCCCCATCACCTACGGCCGCGCCTTCGCGCTCTTCACGTCGCTGCGCAACATGCGCGCGGTGCACGCGCTGGTCTCGCCCTCCCTGGCCGCCTTGGGGCTGCGCGTGCTGCTGCAGGGCGAGAAGCCCAGGCAGGAGCTCCTGCGCGCCTTCAAGGAGCGGCCCTCGGTGCTGTTCGCGAGCCAGAGCTTCTGGGAGGGGGTGGATGTCCCCGGCGAGGCGCTCCAGCTCGTGGTCATCGACAAGCTCCCCTTCGCTTCGCCCGGCGAGCCGCTGCATGCCGCCCGCATCGAGCGGCTGCGCGCGCTCGGCGAGGAGCCGTTCTCCAGCTACCAGCTTCCGCAGGCGGCACTCGCGCTCAAGCAGGGGTTCGGCCGGCTGATCCGGACGGCCACCGACCGCGGCGTGGTGGCGGTGCTCGACCCGCGCATGACCCAGAGGGGGTACGGACGGACCTTCGTCTCCACGCTCCCGCGCTGCCGGATTCTGCGCGACCGGGCCGAGGTGGCGGCCTTCTGGTCGGGCGCCGCTTGACCTGCGCCGGTGTCGGACAGCGAGTGCCCCGGACTGTTTGATCGCCGGGCAAACGCGGTATCATCCGAGGGCCCGGATGAGGGGACGCCGGCCGGAGGTTGTTCCCCAGTGCAGTTCAACACCGCCCAGCGCGAGCTGACGCTCAAGATCGTCTACTACGGCCCGGGCCTCTCTGGGAAGACGACGAATCTGCGCGCGCTCTACCAGCGGATCGTACCCGCCTTGCGCGGGCACTTGATGACACTGGACACAGCCGACGACCGCACCCTGTTCTTCGACACGCTCCCGCTGGTGTTCAAGTCGGGCAACCTCAAGGTCAAGCTCAAGCTGTTCACCGTGCCCGGCCAGGTGATGCACAACTCCACCCGGCGCATCGTGCTGCAGGGCGCCGACGCCATCGCCTTCATCGCCGATAGCCAGGCCTCGAAGCGGCAGGAGAATTACAAGTACTGGATGAACATGGTGGAAAATCTAAAAGTCAACGGACTCTCCATCGAGAACCTCCCGCACGTCGTACAGTGGAATAAGAAAGATCTGGGCGACGCCTCGACTGCCGAGGCGGTCCAGAAAATGCGCGGCGAGAACAAGCAGCCCGTCTTCGAGGCGATCGCCGTGCGCGGCGAAGGAGTGATCGAGACCTTCCTCTCGCTCGTCGATCTGACATTCGAACGCATCGACAAGGTGTACCTGTTAGGCGAGAAGCTTGGCCTGACCCGGCAGAGCTTCGTCGACGAAGTGCGGCGCTGCCTGGTCGACGCGCCGCGATCGGACGGCAAGGATGGCGCGAGCGCCGTCCCGGCCCCTTCCGGATCGCCCTCCGGAAACGGGGGAGCATAGGGCGATGGCGGAGAGCGTCCTTCAGCGAAAGCTCATCCTGGGGGAGCTGCTCGACCTGGCCTCGTTCACCAACGTCTGCAAGACGTTCGTCGACCTCTACAAGATCGGCGTGAAGGTGTTCGACTCGGCCGGCACCAAGCTCGTGGACATCAAGGTCGCGAGCGGCGACTTCTGCGCGTACATGTTCACCGGCCCCAACGGCCGCCGCCTCTGCACCGAGACGGTGACGCACATCCACGTGCGCCCGCT
>WNFI01193628.1_pt1 | contig 31682 bp, 38 predicted proteins | sample 5400471 | NCBI WGS metagenome assembly WNFI01 (sample SAMN13153348, study PRJNA577476) | soil metagenome | isolation source: 100 cm saprolite on Douglas fir-dominated hillslope | place: USA:California | collected 2013-09-17 | reverse complement strand
GTCAAGGAGAGAACCAAGCCTCAGGTGGCGACCATGAACGCGGTGCACGATCTGCCCGTGCTGGTGGCGCGCGACAAAGGCTTTTTCGAGGACGAGGGCCTGGACCTCGAGTTCGTGACCACGCCGGGAATGGCGCAGGTCACGACCTCTCACTTCGTCAAGTTCGATTCCGTCTTCGACCGTCCCCTCGACTCGGTCTACAACGAAGGCGGCATCGACCAGTACCGCATGTGCGAATGGGGGATCATGAAGCGCGCCGTCGAGGCCAACACCCAGGGGCTGCGCGGGCGCAAGATCGTGGCCCTGGGCGCCTCCATGTCGAAGTTCGCCATCGTCGTCGCCCGCGACTCGAAGTACTACGAGCCCGAGATGCTGAAGAACCAGCCGATCGCGGTGACGCCGAACAACGGTTCGGACTTCACTACGCTTAAGATGATGGAGGGTTTCCTCGCCCAGGAGCACATCAAGCGGACCCACTCGGGCTCGATGCTGAAGCGCCTCGAGGCGGTGCGCGACGGCAAAGTCGCGGCGGCGAGCGTGATGGAGCCCTGGATCAGCGTCGCGCAGAAGTGGGGCCTGCGCATCCTCATCGAGTCGCACTCGACGCGCAGCGAAGCCGCCGGCGACGACCTCGACGGCCCGACGCTCAAGAAGATGTTCCGCGCGCAGGCGAGGGCGGTCGAGCTCATCGAAAAAGACCCGACGCCTTTCGTGCACTACTTCATCCGCGAGACCGGCGGGCTCCTGGAGCCTCACGAGCTCCAGGTCTGGCGCCTGCTTCACGCCGCGCCGCAGCCTTACACGCGCGAGCGCTTCGACGATACCTACAACTGGACCGTGAAGTGGAACATGACGGTGCCCGGCGCCACCTACGAGAACACCGTCGACAACCGCGCCTGGCGGTAAAGGAGCCGCCATGAAAAAGGTCAAGGCTTCCATGATGAACGCGATCCATGACCTTCCGCTGCTGGTGGCGCGCGACGAGGGATTCTTCCGCGACCAGGGGCTCGAGGTGGACATCATCCGTACGCCGGGGTCGGGCCAGCGCGACTCGGACCACCAGGCGCTGCGCGCTAACGTGTTCGACCGCACCATGGAGGCGCTCTACGACCAGGGCGCCTGCGACCAGTTCCGCATGTGCGAGTGGGGCGTGATGAAGCGCGCGGTCGAGTCCAACGTGACCTCGGGCCACCGCCCGGCGAAGATCGTCGCGCTGGGCTCGGCGATGTCGACCTTCGCCGTCGTGGCCGATCCCAAGTCCGGCATCTACGAGCCCGAGCAACTGAAGGGCAAGCCGATCGGCGTCAGCCCCTTCAACGGCTCGCACTTCACCACCCTCAAGCTGCTGGAGGGCTTCCTCAAGCGCGAGCAGATCAAGACCACCTTCGCAGGCACGATGAAGGAGCGCATCGAAGCGCTGATCCGCGGCGAGGTCGCGGCCGTCAGCCTGATGGAGCCCTGGATCAGCGTCGCCGAGAAGCGCGGCCTGCGCGTGCTCATGGAGTCGCATTCGACGCGCAGCGAGGCCGCGGGCGACGTGCTCGACGGCCCGACCCTGAAGAAGATGTTCAAGGCGGAGGCCGAGGCGGCAAGAGCGATCGAGAAGAACCCGGAGCGTTACGCGCACTATCTCATCGAGGAGGCCGGCGGACTGCTCGAGCCCGAGGATCTCAAGCTCTCGCGCATCCTGAACGCGCCGCCCGAGCCCTACACCCGCGAGCGCTTCGAGCACACTTATCAGTGGACGCTCGACTGGCAGCTCGTCGCGCCCGGCGCCACCTACGAGAACACGGTCGACAATCGCGCCTGGGTGTAGCGTGCGGCTTGCGGCCCCACTGGTGCTTGCCCTCGCTATGGGCTCCAGAAGTACTGAAGACCTTATCGCGCCTTATCGAGGAATTCCATGAGCCGCGCGGGGGCCGTTTCCTCGGTCTGGCCGGCGGGTGGAACGTCCCAGTACTCGGAGCGCGGCAAGCATTCCTCGAGATACCTCGCCGCCGAGGTCGCGTGCGAGGCGTCGCGGCCGGGAACGATAAGCGTGGGGATCTCGAGGCGCAGCAAGTCCTCGGGCTCCGCACCCGGCGACGTATCGCGGTCGAAGAGCGTGCGGCACATGTTGGCGACGAGCTGCTTGTAGCTGCCGGCGTCCAGCTTCGCGTAGGCGTCGGCGAAGGCGTGGTCGCGCCTGATAACCGAGGCCCAGGGTCCGCCTCGCGGCTCGGCGTTGAACGGTTTGCCTTCCTGCATCACCAGCGCGACCACGCTAGCGAGGCCGTGCTGCTCGACGTACGCGAGATGATCGGCAAAGCGCTTGTGCGTGCTGATCCGGTATTTGGCGCCCCCCACTGGCCACCAGAGGGTCATGCTCAGCACCCTCTCCGGATGGGCGACGCCGAAGGCGACGACCGGGCAGCAGCCCATGCAGCCGCCCAGGAGGTGGGCGCGCTCGATCTTCAGGTGCTCGAGCAATCCCTTGCCCTGCGCAACGTAGTGGGCCCAGGTCAGACGCTCGACCCGGCCGCCCGACTCGCCGGTCTCGCGCCGATCGAAAACGATGCAGCTGTATTTCTTGGAGAGGTGGTCCAGGAGCTTGGTGCGCGCGTAGACGCCTGCCGTAGTCCACTTCTCTGCGGTCCCGTCGAACCCGCCCGGCGAAAACATCAGCAGAGGCGGTCCGGAGCCGGCCACCTCATAGCGGGTCGTGATGCCGTCGATGACAGCCTTAGGCAGGGCGCTGTCCTTTCAAATGGCGTCCGGCGCGCACGTCTTCCGCATAGCTGGTGATGGCGTCGAGGCTGATCTTCGCCACGTTTGCGTAGGTTTCCGTTTTCGATTCCAGGTTTGAAGCCGCATAGCCGATGGCGGCGTGCGCCATGCGCATGCGCCCGTCGAGCCACGGCCCGCCGCCGAGCCCGCCGATCACGGGAATGCGCACGGCGCGCACGACGGTCGGGCCGGCTTGCGGCCCCGAGTGCCTGAAATCGAGAAGCGACGCGCCGGCATCTTCCAGCCGCCTCGCTTCCTCCACGAGCTTTTCGGCGAGGACCCCTGTTCCGTGAAATTCGGCAAACACCGGAATCCCCGCGCGAACGATCGCGCGCACCGTCTCTGGAACGCCGTAGACCTTCACGATGTCGGCGCCGCCTTCTCTGGCGAGGCGAGCGGCGGCGCTCACCGCAGCGTCCGTGCCTTCCCGCAGCGGGCCGAAAGGGACGTCGCAGCTGACGAGCGCGCGCTTGACGCCGCGGCGCACGGCCTTGCATACCACGAGCAATTCTTCCAGCGTCACTTCAGTCTCGGTGGGCTGACCCCACAGGTTTATGCCGACGGAGTCGCCCACTGATACGATGTCCACGCCGGCGCGGTCCGCGATCTGCGCCATCTGGTAGTCCCAGGCCACCACGCCGACAATCTTGCGGCCGTCGCGCTTCATCTTCTGAAGCGCGGCAACGGTGACCGCGGACTCCTTGGGCTCCATGGCAGGGCTCCTCATGATGATATCAAACGGAGGAATAGCGGCTTGGCGGGCGTGTTGACGGTTTTGCAGCTTCGAAGGAGGTCAACGTGAGATCACTGTTGGTTCTGATCATCTGCACCGCCATCGCCGGTTGCGTCACGAACGTGCAGCGTGCGGTATCGCCCGGGATGTCGGCGAACGAAGTCGGCGCGCGCGCCGGCAAGCCGACTGCCGAAGGCCGGCTCGCCGGCAACGAGACATATTGGGACTACACGCGTGAGCCGTATGGCTACTACCGGGTGACCTTCGGACCGGACGGTCGCGTGCGCGACGTGCGCGATCTGCACACAGAGCAGAACTTTCGCAAGCTCCAGCCCGGCATGACGCCCACGCAGGTCACCGAGATTGCCGGAGTGCCGCCCGATTATCTGAAAGAGGGGTACGCCAACGGCACGAGGTCGTGGACCTATCGCTACGACGACTCGGGGATCACGAAGCTCCTCCATGTGATTTTCGAGCGCGGCGATCGCCTGCTCTGGTATTACTGGGAATGGGACCCGAACATCTACTCGAAGAAGTCAGGCAGCCGCTAGTTCCGGCGATCGGGCTGTAGCCCTCGATACCGTAAAAGATCTGGCACAAAAAAGAACGGGCGCCGAAGCGCCCGTTCACTTTACCGCGACCGAAGGTCAGAACGTGTAGCTCATCCCGATTGCGGCCTGGCTGATGTCCGCGCCGCGTGCCGGATCGCTGCCCGCCCAGTTGTCGTACCGGGACGAGGTGCCATTCGTCAGCTTGCTGGCGATCACGTAAAGGAAAGTCTGGCGATCGAATGCGTACGCTACACCGGCATTGAGCATGCTGCCCTTCAGCCCGGTCGTGCTGCACGCAGTGCCGCCGGTCAAAGTGCACGTGCCTTCGCCGCCTACAACGTATTGAATCGCGGTGCGCCAAGTATCCGTCCAGCGCGCATCCCAGCCGATGTCCCAGTTGGTTTTCTTGTAGCTCTCGAACTTCGTCCCGGCCGCCTGGCCACGTTCCCTGTACTCGAGCCGCGCGATGTCTCCCACAATACGGTGGCCGCCGAACCGGAATTCGCCGGTTAGCCGCGTGGCGGTGTCCTTTGAGTGCGCGCCGGGGGTCGAATTGTTCTGGAACGCCGCCACGGGAGTGTTCACCGACCCGCCGAATCGATCGTTGTGCTGCTCACGCTGAACGGACACATAGGCCGGTCCGCTGTTCCACTTGACGCCGTACGAGAATAAATTCTGGTTCCTCTGCATGGTGGCGGGATCGCCCTTCGCCTCGTCAGGCGAATACTGGAACCCCCCCTTGACGCCGGAGTATTCACCCGTCTCGATCTGGACGGAGTTGGCCTGGCGCTCGTGAAACCGCGCCGCGGTGTTGTTGCCGAGGCCGATCTGCGACAGCACGTTGCTCGCCGAGGTGAAGTTGCCGCTGCTGATGCCGAACATCTGGAGCGTGTCGCCGTACTCCTTGTAGATCGTGTCCATGTTGCCGAGCTTCACCTGGCCGTGACGGTGCGACAGCCCGAGGAACGAGTTACGATTTGAAAATCCATTTGTGCCGGCACCGGTATCCAACGCGATCGACTGCTCGACCTGCCAGATGCCCTTCAAGCCGGTACTGCCCAGCGCCCTCTCGCCGCGGAAGCCCAGATAACTGTTTTGCGCGTCGACGGCCAGGCGCGACCCGGGCGTGGTGACTGTGGTTCCCCCCTGGATACCGGTCGCGGAAACGAGGGTGGAAACCGTGTCGCCGGGCTGCGTTGGGTTCTTGCTGGTAGCCCACATGTACTGCGGATAAAGCTTGCCGTAGAACTGCACGGTGCCGATGGTGTCGTTGCCGAACACGATCTGGCTGTGCGCCGCCGGTGCGACACACATTGCGCCGACTGCGAGCGCGATGGCGTTCCTTTTCATTTTCTCCTCCGCTGAGCGGTTTCGCATTGGTTGCGTTCGCCATGCAGCGCGAGCCGCCCCCTCCTCTGTTTTTGTTGCGGCCGTTCCGCCCAAGGGAACACCGATCCCGAAAACGGAACAGTCACCGGAAACGGTACAAGCGGTCAAAAGGTCTGTCAAGAAGCGCGTGAGGGCGATTGCCGCAAACCCAGCGCTCAGCGGGGGTAGGCCGGCCTGGGCGCCGTGTTCGACAGCAATTTCCTGCCCTCGGCTTCGGGCACCGGGCCGACGCCCGCGCAGCCGTGCTTGGGCGCGACGGCCAAGTACGCGGTCTGCCCGGCTTCAACGCGGTGCGTGATGGCGGTCTCCTCCCATCCCGAAAGCGCGCCAAAGCAGCGGATCGCGATGCGGTGATCCCCGGCCGGCAGCGTGAAGCGCTGGTGCTGCCTGGAGCGCAGCTCGGCGATGTCCGCCTTGTCGACGTTGACGAGGTAGACCATGTCCTCGCCGATGAAGGCACTAGGGCGGATTACCACGACTTCGCCCGCATTCGCGGGATCCGTGGGAGGCAGTTTCTCGAGGGCCACCGGCTCGGCTCCGCAGCCGAAGATTGCGATTGCACCCAGGGCGGAGAGAAGGTTCCGTTTCATAGTTGCCTTCCAGTGATGGAGATGGGCGAACTTCAGGATAATAAGCATAATCAGGCCGGAACGTTTTTACGCTAGTCTCCCAGGCAATGACGCAACGCACGGCTCCCTACGCGCACCGCTCGAGCTCGTTCGCCTGGAATTCGGATTCGTTTCCGCAGCCGTCGCGCTACAGGGTCGCGGCCGATTCGGATCTCGCGAAAGCCTACGAACAGGTCAGGAGCGGCTGCGGCTTCGTGGTGCTCTGCGGTCTGCCGATCGGCGGCTCGCTGCAGGACTTCGTCGAGGCTGTGCAGGAGATCGGCCGCCATTTCGGCCAGCCGCTGTCGCAGAACGCGCAGGGCGAGATGGTCGGGCACGTCATCGACGCCAGCAGGCACGATCCGACGCCGCGCATGTATCGCAGCAACCTCGAGCTGCGGCCGCACAACGATATCACCGCCATGATCTCGCTGGCGTGCTGGCAAAAAGCGCAATCGGGCGGCGCCTCCGTGATCGTCAGCGCCGTCACGGTGCACGACGCGATCCGCAGCCGGGCGCCGCGGCTGCTGGAGCCGCTGTACCGCGGCTATCACTATCATCGCCTCGGGGAGCAAGGCCCGGACGACGAGCCCGCCACGCCTTACAGGGTTCCCGTCTTCTCCGCAAGAAACGGACAGTTGAGTTGCCGCTACCAGCGCGCGGGCATCGCTGCGGGCCATCGCGAGCGCGGCGTGCCGCTCGCCGCCGAAGACATCGAGGCATTCAATCTGTTCGACGAGATCGCGAGCGCGCCTGAAAACTGCTTGCGCTTCTACCTGGAGCGGGGCGAGATGGTCGTGCTCAACAATTACACGGTCATGCATGCGCGCACCGAGTTCCGCAATTTTCCCGAGCCGGAACGCCAGCGCCGGCTGGTGAGGCTGTGGCTGGACCGCGACGGCTTTCGCGACGTGCCGAAGGAATTCAATCTCTTCAAGGTCAACGGCGTGCCGAGGCAGCCCGGCGCCGCTTGCACTTACGACTTCAAGAAGCTCTATGCCGACGACCCGGTCGGGACGGGTGGCATTCCCAAGCTGCAGCTATGAGGTTTTTGCTGTGGATCTGCCTTTTTCTCTTCAGTTCGGGGGCAGCCGCGCAAGCGTTTCCTCTCAAGCCGGTCCATCTGATTGTTCCATTTCCCCCGGGCGGCGCGACCGACATCATCGGGCGCATGCTGGCCGCGAAGATGCAGGAGGTTTGGGGGCAATCGGTCATCGTGGAAAACAAGCCGGGCGCGGGGACTGTCGTCGGCACCGACTTCGTCGCCAAGTCCGCGCCCGACGGCTACACGCTGGGGATGGTGGTTACCGCCCATGTCATCAATCCGAGCCTGCGTCCCGGCATGCCGTACGACACCGTCAAGGATCTCGCCGCTGTTACCCAGGTTTCGGTGCAGCACCTGGTGATGGCGGCGAACCCGGAATTCGAAGCGAACAGCGTAGGGGAGCTGATCGCGCTCGCGAAGCGAAATCCCGGCAAGCTCGCCTATGCCACCCCCGGCAGCGGCACCGCGATGCATCTGAGCGTCGAGCTGATGAAGGCTACGGCGCAGATCGATCTGGTGCACGTTCCCTACAAGGGCGGCGCCACTGCGCAGCAGGACGTCGTCGGCGGGCGGGTGCCGATTCTCCTGGATGTCCTCTACGCCGCGGCGCCGCTCATCAAGTCGGGCAAGCTCAAGGTGATCGCGCTTCTTAGCCCGAGGCGCGACGCCATGCATCCCGAATACCCGGTGATCGCCGAAACGCTGCCCGGCGTAAGCGCGATGAGCATGGTCGGGATCGTTGCGCCCGCCGGCGTTCAGAAGGAGCTGATCAGGAAGATAAGCAGCGACATTTCAAAGGCGGTGCGCTCATCCGACCTGACCGAGCGCATGCGCTCGCAGAGCATGGAGCCGGTGGGCTCGGCGCCGGAGGAATTCGACGCGTTTATCCGCGCCGAGATCGAGAAATGGGCGCGCGTGGTGAAAGTCTCGGGGGCGAAAGCCGACTAACCAGACTGCATCAAGGCCAACCAGCCGCCCCGCTGCTCATTTCAGCTCCTGGAGGAGAGGCGAGAAGATCTTCGGCGTCGCGGCGCAGACGTCGCCGGACTCCATGAACCCCTGGTCTCCGTCGAGGTCGCCGACCAAGCCGCCGGCCTCCTGGATGAGGAGCGCGCCCGCGGCCATGTCCCAGGGCGACAGGCCGAGCTCCCAGAATCCGTCGAGCCGTCCGCAGGCGACGTAAGCCAGGTCAAGCGCGGCGGCGCCGGCGCGCCGCACGCCTGAGGAGTTCTGCATCAGATTGCGCAGCTGCTTCAGGTACAGATCGGCCCGAGCCAGCTCCTTGAACGGAAAGCCGGTGCCGATGAGGCCGTCCTGCAGCTTCTGGCACTTGGAAACGCGGATGCGCCGGTCGTTGAGGAAGGCGCCGCGTCCCTGCGACGCCGTGAACAGCTCGTTCCTCGCCGGGTCGTAGACCACGCCGTGCGCGAGCTTGCCGCGATGCTCGACTCCGATCGAGACGCAATACTGCGGAAAGCCGTGGATGAAATTGGTCGTGCCGTCGAGCGGGTCGATGATCCACCGATATTCCTGCTTTTCGGACTGAATCAAACCCGACTCTTCGGCGAGAATGGCGTGGTCGGGATAGGCTTTCTGCACCACCTCGATGATCGCCGTCTCGGCCGCGCGGTCGATCTCGGTGACGAAGTCGTTGGCGCGCTTCGACTTGACCTGCAGGCCGCCGCTGTCGAGCGAAGCGCGATTGATGATCGAACCGGCACGCCGCGCGGCGCGCACTGCAATATTGAGCATTGGGTGCATGGGCGCGCGCATTTTACCCGCGGTTAGACTGTGGCCTCATGAATCGAATTCGAATCGTTCTGTGCAGGCCGAGCCACCCGGGAAACATCGGCGCCGCGGCGCGCGCCATGAAAGCGATGGGCCTGTCGGATCTGCGCCTGGTGGCTCCCGAGCGGTTTCCCGCGAAGGAAGCGGACTGGATGGCCACCAATGCCGGGGACGTTCTGTCCAGCGCAAAGGTTCATTCCGAACTGGGGAATGCCATCGAAGATTGCGTAGCGGCGTTCGCGATGTCAGCGCGTCCGCGCGAATGGTCCCCACAGGTCCTCGACGTTCGCGCAGCCGCAGCCAGGGCGCGCGAACTGGACGGGCCGGTCGCGTTCGTATTCGGCAACGAGCAGGCCGGCCTCACGAACGAGGAAATGTTCGCCTGCCAGTTCCTGGTCCACATTCCCGCGAGCCCGGAATTCAGCTCGCTCAACCTGGCCCAGGCAGTGCAGGTGGTGGCGTATGAGCTTTTCATGTCTTCCGGTTCTTCCTTTTCTCAGCCAAGAAGCGAAAAGATTGCAACCGTGCAAGACCTTGAAGGCTTGTACGGGCACTTGCACGAGGCTGCCGTTCACAGCGGATTTCATGTGCCCGAGACCGGCTCGAAACTGCCGGAGCGGCTGCGGCGGCTGTTTTCGCGCGTCCCCGAGTTGACGCGCGAGGAGGTGAATATTGTGCGCGGCCTCCTGAAGGCGCTGTTGAAACGCCCCGGAAAATAGTTGATCAAAACAGTCGGACAATTTAAGATGCCCTTCATGTTCAGAAAACTGCGCGGCGATATTGGCTGCATCCTGGAGCGCGACCCGGCGGCACGCTCGTGGTGGGAGGTGCTGACCTGCTACCCCGGGCTGCATGCGATCTACATCCACAAGCTCGCGCGCTGGTTCTGGCTGGGCAACCTGCGCTGGCTGGGTCGAATCACCTCCCACTTCGGGCGCTGGCTGACCGGCATCGAAATCCATCCGGGCGCGAAGATCGGCAGCTGCGTGTTCATCGACCACGGCATGGGCGTGGTGATAGGCGAAACGGCGGAGGTTGGCGACGGCTGCACGATCTACCAGGGCGTAACGCTGGGCGGGACTTCGCTCTACCGCGGAGCCAAGCGGCACCCAACCCTGGGCAGCGGCGTCGTGGTCGGGGCCGGCGCGAAGGTGCTGGGAGGCTTCACCGTCGGCGAGGGGGCAAGGATCGGCTCGAACGCCGTGGTGGTGAAAGAAGTGCCGGCGGGTGCCACGGTGGTCGGCATTCCTGGACGCATCGTCGAGGAAGTCTCGGCGGAGCAGGCGGCGCGCTTCGCCGCTTACGCGGTGGTGCAGGATCAGGACGATCCGCATGCCAAGGCGATCCAGACCCTCATCGAGCATTCGAAGGAGCTCGAGCAGAGCATCGCCGCGCTCAGGGAAAGGCTGGCTCGGGCAGAGCAGTCAGATTCTGGCGATAAAGACAAAAACATACGCGCGGTCAAGTAGTTAGAAGTTGACAAATTCACTAGGTTTTAGCTATACTTGAGTATCTCCCTCAGGTATTCGTCGGAACGGACATGAGACTCACGACAAAAGGCAGGTTCGCGGTGACCGCGATGGTGGATCTTGCAATACGCCAGACACGCGGCCCAGTCACGCTGGCGGCAATCAGCGAGCGCCAGCACATTTCGCTTTCCTATCTGGAGCAGCTGTTCGGCAAGCTGCGGCGCCACAAGCTCGTCTCGAGCGTGCGCGGCCCGGGCGGCGGCTACAACCTCGCCAGGCCGGCGACCGGGATTTCGGTCGCCGAGATCGTCAGCGCGGTGGATGAGCCGCTGGACGCGACGCAGTGCGGCGGCAAGGAGAACTGCCACGACGACAAGCGCTGCATGACCCACGACCTGTGGGCAACGCTCAACGAGAAGATGCACGACTACCTCTCTTCAGTGACGCTGGGAGATCTCGTGGTTCATCAGAGCGGCAAGCCTGTCGCGGTGATCAAGGACTTCAGGGGCACCGAGCGCGCGTCGGAAAAGGTGGCTGCATGAAGCCAGGTAGCGGCATGAAGCTGCCGATCTACCTGGATTACTCGGCGACCACGCCGGTCGATCCGCGCGTGGCGGAGAAGATGATTCCGTACCTGACCGAGCACTTCGGCAACCCTGCGAGCCGCTCGCATGCCTTCGGCTGGAAAGCCGAGGAGGCGGTCGAAGAGGCGCGCGCGCACGTCGCAGCGCTGATCAACGCCGATCCGAAAGAGATCGTCTGGACATCCGGCGCCACCGAGGGCAACAACCTCGCGATCAAGGGCGCTGCGAACTTCTACAAGACGAAAGGCAAGCACATCATCACCCAGAAGACCGAGCACAAGGCGGTCCTGGACACGATCCGCGAGCTCGAGCGCCAGGGGTTCGAGGCGACCTACCTGGAAGTCGAGCAGAACGGCCTGGTCGATATCGAGAAGTTCAAGGCCGCGATCCGCCCCGACACGATCCTCGCCTCGATCATGATGGTGAACAACGAGATCGGCGTGATTCACCCGGTATGGGAGATCGCCGAGCTGTGCAAGGCCAAGGGCATCATCTTTCACTGCGACGCGGTGCAGGGCGCAGGCCGGGTCGAGATCGATCTGCAGAAATTCAAGGCCGACCTGCTCACGATCACGGCGCACAAGATCTATGGCCCCAAAGGCGTCGGAGCGCTCTACGTTCGCCGCAAGCCGCGCGTGCGCATCGAAGCGCAGATCCACGGCGGCGGCCACGAGCGCGGCTTTCGCTCCGGCACGCTCGCCACGCACCAGATCGCCGGCTTCGGCGAGGCGGCGCGCCTCGCGAAGCTCGAGATGGCGGCCGAGAACCGCCGCATCGGCGCGCTGCGCGACCGGCTGTGGGACAAGATCAAGGACATGGAAGAGGTGTACGTAAACGGCGACCTCGAGCGCCGCATCCCGCACAACCTCAACGTCAGCTTCAACTTCGTCGAGGGCGAGTCGCTGATCATGGCGGTGAAGGACATCGCCGTGTCGTCGGGCTCGGCCTGCACCTCGGCCTCGCTCGAGCCCTCGTACGTGCTGCGGGCGCTCGGCCGCTCCGACGAGCTCGCGCACAGCTCGGTGCGCATCACCCTCGGCCGCTTCACCACCGAGCAGGAAGTCGACTTCGCCGCCGAGCTGATCAGGAAAAAGGTCGAGAAGCTGAGAGAGCTCTCGCCGCTCTGGGAAATGTACAAGGACGGTGTAGATTTGAATAGCGTTCAATGGGCAGCACACTAGGAGTCTGAAATGGCATACAGCGACAAAGTACTGGATCACTACGAAAACCCGAGGAACGTCGGCTCTTTCGACAAGGGCGACGCTTCGGTGGGCACCGGCATGGTGGGCGCGCCGGCCTGCGGCGACGTCATGAAGCTGCAGATCAAGGTGGGCGCCGACGGCCGCATCGAGGACGCGCGCTTCAAGACCTACGGCTGCGGCTCGGCGATCGCGTCGAGCTCGCTCGTGACCGAGTGGGTGAAGGGCAAGACGCTCGACGAGGCGGCCACGATCAAGAACACGCAGATCGCCCAGGAGCTGTCGCTGCCGCCGGTGAAGATTCATTGCTCGATCCTCGCCGAGGACGCGATCAAGGCGGCGGTCGAGGACTACAGGAAGAAGCACGGCGCGGTCGTCGCAGAGGAACAGAAGGTTGCCTGACGTGGCGGTGACGCTTACCGAAAAAGCCGCAAATCACGTCCAGAGCTTCCTTGCCAGGCGCGGCAAGGGGGTGGGGTTGCGCCTGGGCGTGCGCACCTCACCCGCGAAGGCCTTAACGAGGGGTTCAAGTTCCGCAACCCCAACGTCAAGGACGAATGCGGCTGCGGAGAGAGCTTCAACGTCTAGCGCGGTTGCGCAGCACATGACGCGCAACCACTTCGAGCTGTTCGATCTGGCGCCGTCCTACGCGCTCGACGCCGAGCAGCTCGAGCACTCCTACAAAGAGCTCCAATCGCTGGTCCATCCCGACCGCTACGCGCAGGCGATACAGGCCGAGCAGCTCGCCTCCATGCAGTGGACCACGCGCGTGAACGACGCCTACCGGACTCTCAAGGACCCGGTGCAGCGCGCGAAGCACATCCTCGAGCTGAACGGCGTCGACGTCGCGTTCGAGACCAACACGCAAATGCCGATGGACTTCCTGATGCAGCAGCTGGAAACGCGCGAGCAGCTCGAAGAGGCGATCCAGAAAAAAGATTCCGGATTCCTGGACTCCCTGAGAGGCAATTTGGCGGGAAAGAGGAAACTCCTTGAAGGCCAGATAGGCGAGAGCATCGACACGAGGAAGGACTACGGCGCAGCAGCCCATCTGGTCCGCAAGCTCATGTTCCTGCAGAAGATCGACGGTGAAATCGACGCCGCGTACGAAGCGATAGAGTAAATGGCGCTGTTGCAAATCTCCGAGCCCGGCCAGTCGCCGGCGCCGCACGAGCAGCGGCTCGCGGTCGGGATCGACCTCGGCACCACGAACTCGCTGGTCGCTACGGTGCGTAGCGGAGCGGCGACGGTGCTGCCCGATGCTTATGGGCGGCCACTGCTGCCGTCGATCGTGCGCTACTTCCCGGACGGCAGGGTCGACGTGGGCTACTCCGCGCAGACGCGCCAGGCCGACGATCCCAGGAATACCGTCGTCTCGGTGAAGCGCTATATGGGGCGGGGGGTCAAGGACGTGACGCATATCGAGAGCACCCCGTACGACTTCGTCGACTCGCCGGGAATGCTGCAGATCCGCACCGCCGCGGGGGTGAAGAGTCCCGTGGAAGTCTCAACCGAGATCCTCAAGGTCCTGAGGGAAAGGGCCGAGTACTCTCTCGGAGGAAATCTGAGCGGCGCAGTGATCACCGTGCCCGCCTATTTCGACGACGCGCAGCGCCAGGCCACCAAGGACGCCGGGCGCCTCGCCGGCCTCAATGTTCTTAGATTATTGAATGAGCCCACGGCAGCTGCGATCGCCTACGGGCTCGAGAACGCCGCCGAAGGCACCTACGCGGTGTACGACCTGGGGGGCGGCACCTTCGACCTGTCCATATTGAAGCTGTCGCGCGGCGTGTTCGAGGTGATGGCGACGAGCGGCGACTCGATGCTGGGCGGCGACGATTTCGACCAGCGCGTGTTCTGCTGGATCGTCGAGCAGGCGAAGCTCGCTCCGCTGTCGCCGCGGGACATACGCTTGCTGCTCGTGAAAGCGCGCGAAGCCAAGGAATACCTGAGTTTTCATTCGGAAGCCGGAATTACCGCGAAGCTCGGCTCGGGCGAGCTCGTGGATCTCACCCTCGACACCGAGACCTTCTGTCGCATCACGCACAACCTGGTGCAGAAGACCCTCGGCCCGGTGCGCAAGGCGCTGCGCGACGCGGGCCTGGGCATAGACGGCATCAAAGGCGTGGTGATGGTCGGCGGCGCCACGCGCATGCCGCAGGTCCAGCGCGCCGTCGGCGAGTTCTTCAAGCGCGACCCCCTCAATAATCTGGACCCTGACAAGGTCGTGGCGCTCGGCGCCGCAATGCAGGCGAACGTGCTCGCCGGCAACAAGCCGCAGGGCGACGACTGGCTGCTGCTCGACGTGATCCCGCTGTCGCTCGGCATCGAGACGATGGGCGGCCTGGTCGAGAAGATCCTGCCGCGCAACACCACGATCCCGGCGGCGCGCGGGCAGGAATTCACCACCTTCAAGGACGGCCAGACCGGGATGAGCCTTCACGTCGTGCAGGGCGAGCGCGAGCTGGTCTCCGACTGCCGCTCGCTGGCGCGCTTCGAACTCAAGGGGATTCCGCCGATGGTGGCCGGTGCCGGCCGCGTGCTGGTGACCTTCCAGGTCGACGCGGACGGTCTGCTTTCGGTTTCGGCGAAGGAAAAGTCTTCCGGAGTTGAAGCGTCGGTCGCCGTCAAGCCTTCCTACGGCCTGGCCGATGCGGACATCGAGCGCATGCTGCGCGATTCCTTCGAGCACGCGAAGGAAGACGTCCATGCGCGCGCCCTCGCCGAAAACCGGGTCGAGGGGCAGCGCCTTATGGAGGCGACGGTATCCGCGATGCAGGCGGATGACGCGCTTTTGTCTTCGCAGGAGAAAGCAGCGATAGAAGAGGAAATGCGCAATCTGCAAAAAGTCTTGCCGGGCTCGGACCACCGGGCGATCAAGCAGGCCGCGGAAGCGCTGAACCGCGTCACGGAGGATTTCGCCGCGCGCCGCATGGACGCGGGCATCCGGCGCGCGTTGGCCGGCCGCAAGATCGGCAGCCTCTGATGCCTGCCTTCGAGATTCTAGATGCCTAGGTTGAAGGTGCTGCCGCACGCGTCGCTTTGCCCCCAGGGGGCCGAGATCGAAGCGAAGCCGGGCGTCTCCATTTGCGATGCGCTGCTCGAGAACCACATCGACATCGAGCATGCCTGCGAGAAGTCCTGCGCCTGCACTACCTGCCACGTGATCCTGCGCGCGGGCTACGATGCGCTCGAGCCGGCGGAGGAGAAGGAGGAGGACCTGCTGGACAAGGCCTGGGGCCTCGAGGCGACCTCGCGGCTGTCGTGCCAGGCCAAGGTGACCGACGCCGATCTCGTCATCGAGATCCCGAAATACACCATCAACTACGAGCGCGAAGGCGGGGGCAAGAAATGAGGTGGACCGACACGCTCGATATCGCGATCGCGCTCGCGGAATCGCACCCCGACAAAGACCCGAAGGCCGTGAACTTCGTCGATCTCTACAAATGGGTCATGGCGTTGCCCGGTTTCGACGACGATCCGAAGCGCTGCGGCGAGAAGATCCTCGAGGCCATCCAGATCGCGTGGATCGAGGAGACGGAGTAGTTACTTCTTGCGGTAGCTGCCCCAAAGCTCGTCGAGGCGCGCGTAGCGGCCGCAGCCGGTGACGTAGAACTTGTACTGAAGGGAGTTCTTCTTGTAATAGTCCTGGTGGTAATCCTCCGCCGGGTAAAAGTCGGTCGCGGGCTGGATCGGCGTGATGATCGCCTGCCTGAATGGCTTCTCCTTTTCCCACTTGGCCTTCGAGGCCTCGGCAAGGCGCTTCTGCTCGCCGGTGTAGTAGAAGATCGCCGGCCGGTATTGCGTGCCGCCGTCGCAGAACTGGCGGTTGTTGACCGTCGGGTCGTGATTCAGCCAGAAGGTTTCGAGCAGCTTCTCGTAGCTCACCTTGGCGGGGTCATAGGTTACCTGCACGGCCTCGGTATGGCCGGTGCGCCCGGACGAGACCTGCTCGTAGCTCGGATTCTTGACGCTGCCGCCGGTGTAGCCTGAGACGGCGGAAACCACGCCCGGCACCTTCTCGAACGCCTCTTCGGTGCACCAGAAGCAGCCGGCGGCAAAGGCAGCCTTCTGCAGGTTTTGGGCTCCTAGAGAAAAAGAATTCAACAGAAGAAAAGCAAGAAAAAGACTACGAACCATGTTCGATCTCCCTCAGGACGGCATCGATGACCGGTTGGTCGCGCAAGCATAGCCTTACCTTACTGATCGGGGCCTTTCGCGCCGCGGCGAGGTAGGCGCGGGCGCAGACGTCCAGCGGCACGGCGAAGATCCCGCTCGAGACCGCGGGAAAGGACACGGATTGCCAGCCGCGCTCGCGCGCGCACTCGAAAGAAGAAACGAGAGCCTGAAAAAGCTTGTTTTCCTCGTCGCCCTCGCCGTAGCGCGGGCCGACGGCGTGGATCACGCCTTTGAAAGGCAGCTCCCCTGCCGTGGTGACGACCGCCGACCCCGACGGGAAATAACCATGTTTTTGAACTAAAAAATCTGATTCTTTCTGCAGTGCCGGACCCGCGGCGCGGGAGATGATCCCGGCGACACCGCCGCCGTGGGCGAGATGGCCGTTGGCGGCGTTGACGATCGCGTCCACCGGCTCCTCTAGCAGGTTGCCGCGGACGACCTGGAACATGCCGCCGGCGCCGACCGGAATCTCGACGAGTATCTGGCCTATTTCTGAGAGGTCCTTACTCGATCTTCGCTTTTGCCCTGAGCCCGCGGACCAGCTCCTCGATCTTCGCCTGGACCAGCTGCTGCTGGATTCTAGGTTTCACTTCGGCGAGCGGCGGGAATTTCACCGCGCGCACGTCGTCGAGCTGGATGACGTGAAAGCCGAAACGCGTGCGCACCGGCGTCTCGGTGTACTTGCCCTTCTCGAGCTTCACCATCGCTTCGGAGAACTGCCGGTCGAAGACGCCGGGCACGTTCCAGTCGAGGTCGCCGCCGCGCTCCTTGGTGCCCGTGTCCTTCGAGTTCTTGGTGGCCAGCTCGTCGAACTTCGCCCCTTTCTTGAGATCCGCGATCATGCCCTTCGCCTGGTCCTCGCTCTCGAGCAGGATGTGGCGCGCCTTGTACTCCTTGTCGCCGGTCTGGTCCCGGGCGCGCTCGTACTCCTGCTGGATTTCGGCATCGGTAATCGGATGCTTGCGCAGCCACTCGCGAATGTAGGCGCCGACGAGGATCTCCTGGCGCGCGAGGTCGATCTGCGTCTGCACTTCGGAGGACTTCGCCAGCCCGGTCTTGACCGCCTCCTGGGCGACGATCTCGCGATTGACGAGCTCGTCTCGCACCATGGCGCGCGTCTGCTCGTTGACCGGGGTGCCGCGAGCCTGCTGCTGCTGGAGCATGGCCTCCATGCGCGCTTTCGGCACCGGCACGCCGTTTACGCGCGCGACCGCGTCCTTCGCCGCCGCGGGGCCCTTCGCCGCGGCTTTCGGGGGGGCCTGCTGCGGAGCATCCTGCGCCGCGCCTTGCGCCAGCGCCAGCGTCGGCGCGGCGAGCGCAACGGCCGCGATCATTCGAAGTTTCATGGGGTTCCTTTGGGTTCTTCGGGACTGCGCGCCGAAATGGCGAGCGCGTGAATGGGATTTTGCATCAGGCCGCCGAGGGCCTGGTAGACCATGCGGTGACGTGCGAGCGTCGGCTGGCCGGCGAAGCGCGGCGACACGATGGACAGGCGCCAGTGGGTCTGGCCGCCGGGCGCGGCACCGGCATGGCCGGCATGCTGCGCGCTCTCGTCGACCAGATCGAGGGCGACGGGCTCGAGCGCTGCCAGCCGCTCGCGAATTTGCGCCGCCACATTCATCGCTTGTCCTCCAGGTATTTAGCGAGGACCAGGGACTGGATCAGGACGAACGCGAGCATCAACCCCATGCCGCCGAACAGCTTGAAATTGACCCACAGGTCGGTCGAATAGTTGTAAGCCACGTACAGGTTGGCGGCGCCCATGAAGGTGAAGAACGCGATCCAGCTCCAGTTGAGGCGTGCCCAGATGTGCTCGGGAAGCTGCACCTGCTCCGACAGCATCATGCGGATGAGGTTCCTGCGGAACAGCAGCGCGGCGCCCGCCAGCACCACGCCGAACATCCAATACAGCACCGTGGGCTTCCACTTGATGAAGGTCTCGTCCTGAAGGAGCAGCGTCGCCCCGCCGAAGACCGCGATGATGCCGAGGCTCGCCCACAGCATCGGATGAACGTGCCGTTTTCTGAGCTTCAGCCAGCCGACTTGCAGCAGCGTGGCGCCCATCGCGACCGCCGTGGCGACATAGATGCCGGCGATCTTGAAGGCAATGAAGAACAGGACGACCGGGAAAAGATCGAAAAGAAACTTCATTCAAGGGTCGGATTCTACTAGGATTTCACCCGACGAACGATGTTGAACCCCAGCTCAAGCAACGCACTGGCCGTCTATCTTGGCGTGGTCCAGCTGTTTTTTGCAGCGACTTGGACGCTCTACGTAATCTATTTGCCGCAGCTTGCGCAGCAGGCGGGAATCGGCAGGGAATGGGTGCCGTGGATCTTGGTTGCGGATCAGGTGGTATTCGCGATCATGGACGTGGTCACGGGGTTCTGGGTCGACCGTGTGCGCGGCGGGCTCGCGCGCCTCGGCGGATGGATCCTGGGGGTGACGGCTGTGTCTTGCGCGGCTTTTCTCGCGCTGCCTTTCTTGAATTTCAATTCGTTGGTGGCCGCCGCGATCGCGCCGTATCTCGGCATCGCGCTGCGCGGCGTCGATCCCAGGCTGCCGTTCGTGCTTTCAACGCTGACGCTGCTGGCGACGGTCAGCGGCCTGGTTTACGTGGAGCGCCGCATCGCCGGGAATGTTTTCGATAAAGAAACCCCGCCAGGAGAGCATCCTAAAGAACCTTCGCGGCGCATCGTGCTGTTCTTCGTAGCGCTGCTAGTGATGGCAGCGGGATTCCAGGTGCATTTCTCGCTCAACTCGGCGCCGCAATACCTGCGCTTCGCCTCGCAGGCGGATCTGCCTTATCTCATGCCGGTATTCTGGATCGGCTTCAACGTGCTGATGTTCCCCGCGTCCGGGCTGGTCAAGCGGCTGGGCGCGGTGCAATGCATGGCGATCGCGGCCGCAGTCGGCGCGCTTGCGACGTTTGGCGCGGTGCTTGCACTGGATCTGAAGTTGCTGCTCGCGGCGCAGTTCGTTACCGGGGGCTGCTGGGGCGCAGCGAGCGTCGCCGCCTATTGCGCGGTCATCGGATTCGGGCGCGCCGGGCGCGAGGGCAGGTTTCTAGGCGCGCTGTTCGCCGCCCTCGCCATCGCCGCGTTCGCGCGGATCGCGGCCTATGCCAGCGACGCCGTCTTGGACCCGCAGTTCAGGGCGTTATTGCCGTGGATTCCCGGGGCGGCCTGGCTTCTGTCCGCCGGACTTCTTTTTCTTGCAGCACGCTCCTTCCGTCGGGGCTGACATAGAAGCGGCGCCATAGCTTGGCGTCCGCCAGCGTTTCGACGGTCCAATAACACCGTTTTCTTACAAAGACAATTTCTTCCAAAAGAAGGCGAAACTGAACCGCGTCGCCGGCGTCGCGCCGCTCGCGCCGCCAGGCATCCGCCTCCGGAAGCATCTGCACGCGAGTCAGCGCCCGGCGCAGCGGCATGTTTCCTTCGTCAGGAAAGTCGCAGGCCGGGGCGGGCGCAGTGGCACTCGATAGGAGCATCGAGAGAAGCATTGCTCGAATTTGGTGCGTAGCCATGGTGCGCGCACTGCAAAAGGGCGCGGCCCCCATTCAAACATGGTTTCGCCTTCTCCATTCAAGGATTAGCCAATGGCATGGCTCTTGCGTTCCGTAGCTAGGGGGAAGCGCCGGTTTCACGGCGGCTCGTTCCATGGTCGTAAACCTATAGGGAAGGAATCGCATGTCCAATCGCAGAGTAATTCTCAAAGCGCTCGCGCTCAGCGCCGCTCTGGCCGCCGCTGGCCTGACGTCGCCCGGCGCGCTCGCGCAGCAAAAGACGATCAAGATCGGGGTGCTCCATTCGCTGTCGGGCACGATGGCGATCAGCGAGACGGTGCTCAAGGACGTAACGCTCATGGCGATCGACGAGATCAACGCCAAGGGCGGCGTGATGGGCATGAAGCTCGAGGCCGTCGTCGTCGATCCGGCCTCGAACTGGCCGCTGTTCGCGGAGAAAGCGCGCCAGCTCCTGACTCAGGACAAGGTCGCCGTGGTGTTCGGATGCTGGACGTCGGTATCGCGGAAGTCCGTGCTGCCGGTGTTCGAGGAGCTGAACGGGCTGCTCTTCTATCCGGTGCAGTATGAGGGCGAAGAGCTGTCGAAGAACGTGTTCTACACCGGCGCCGCGCCCAATCAGCAGGCGATCCCGGCGGTCGAGTACCTGATGTCGAAAGAAGGTGGCGGCGCGAAGCGCTGGGTGCTGCTCGGCACGGATTACGTGTATCCGCGCACCACCAACAAGATCCTGCGCGCGTTCCTGAAGTCCAAGGGCGTCGAGGAGAAGGACATCGACGAGAAGTACACGCCGTTCGGCCACAGCGACTACCAGACAATCGTCGCCGACATCAAGAAGTTCTCCGCCGGCGGCAAGACCGCGGTGGTCTCGACGATCAATGGCGACTCGAACGTGCCGTTCTACAAGGAGCTGGGCAACCAGGGCCTGAAGGCGACCGACGTGCCGGTCGTGGCATTTTCAGTTGGTGAGGAAGAACTGCGCGGTGTCGACACAAAGCCGCTGGTCGGCCACCTCGCCGCCTGGAACTACTTCATGTCGCAGAAGAACCCGGTCAACGACGCCTGGAAGAAAGAATGGGCTGCCTACACGAAGAAGAAAAAGCTGGCGAATGCGGACAAGCCGCTCACCAACGATCCGATGGAAGCGGCCTGGATCGGCATGCATATGTGGAAACAGGCGGTCGAGAAAGCCAAGAGCACGGACGTGGACAAGGTGATCGCGGCGATGGCCGGCCAGACCTTCAAGGCGCCCTCGGGCATCACCTCGAAGATGGACGAGAAGAACCACCATCTGCACAAGGCGGTGTTCATCGGCGAAGTGCAGGCCAACGGCCAGTTCAACGTCGTGTGGAAGACCAAGGGCCCGGTGAGAGCCGCCCCCTGGAGCCCATTCATCGCGGGCAACGACAAGAAGAAGGGCGAGCCGGACGGCAAGACCATCATCACCAAGTAGAGGGTTTTTGGGAGAATAGAGGAGGGGCCGCTGCGGCGGCCCCTTTTTACATGAGAAAACTGATTACTGCCGCCCCTGCTTTTGTTTTTCTTATTGGAATCAGTTTGTCTGGAACGGCAGTTTTCGCCCAGGACGCCAAGACCGTAGAGAAGCTCGCTTTCGGGGAAAGCGACGAGAAGGTCGAGGCGATCGCTACGCTGGTCGCCGCCGGCGACGAGAGATCGGCCGCCGTTTTGCAGGCGCTGGCTGACGGCGAGCTCTACACGAGCGGCAAGCGCGTGCTTATCGTCAAGGGCGAGAGCGCCGTGGATGCAGCCACCGGGGAAAAGCTGGCGAAGATTCCAGACGACAAGGAGGACATCACCGTCAACAATCGCCTGCGGCGCGAGCTCAACGGCGCGCTCGCTGCGCTAAAGCTGATTTCGCCGAAAGTCGAGGTCAGGCATGCCGCAGCCAAGGAGCTGCTTGGCGGGGCCGAGCCGGCGATGCTGCCGCTCGTGAAGAAGGCCCTCGACAAGGAATCGATCCCGGACATCAAGGCCATGCTTGAGCAGGTCGCCGCGGCGCTCGAGCTGAAGGCGGAAGACCGCGCGACGCGGCTGGCGGCGGTGCGCAAGCTCGCCTCGTCGAATAATCCGAGCACCAAGACTCTCCTCATTTCCTTCCTCGATTCGGAAAAAGATGAAGAGCTGCGCGCGGAGGCGCAGAAAAGCATGCGCGCGATCGAGGGCTCGGTTGCCTGGGGCGAGCGCCTTGGCGTGGTCTTTACCAGCGTGAGCCTCGGCTCGATCCTGCTCCTGGCGGCGCTCGGCCTCGCCATCACCTACGGGTTGATGGGTGTGATCAACCTGGCGCATGGGGAACTCATCATGCTCGGCGCCTACTCGACCTATGTTGTGCAGAACCTGTTCAAGGGCTCGGCCTATTTCGACTGGTATCTCCTCGCCGCCGTGCCGGCGGCGTTCATCGTGCCGGCCCTGGTGGGCATGGCGCTCGAGCGCAGCGTCATCCGCTGGCTTTACGGCAGGCCGCTCGAGACGCTGCTCGCCACCTGGGGCATCAGCCTGATTCTGATCCAGGCGGTGCGCACGCTCTTTGGCGCGGCCAACGTGCAAGTCGAGAATCCGGCCTTCATGTCGGGCGGCATCGAGGCGTTTACCGGCGTGGTGCTGCCATGGAGCCGCATCATGATCATCTTCTTCGCCGCCGCGGTGCTCATGCTTATGTGGCTGCTGCTTACGCGGACCCGCCTCGGCCTGTTCATGCGGGGTGTCACGCAGAACCGCGAGATGGCGGCCTGCGTGGGCGTGTCGACCGCGCGCGTCGACACCTGGGCGTTCGGCCTGGGCTCCGGCATCGCCGGCCTCGCGGGCTGCGCGCTCTCGCAGATCGACAACGTCGGCCCGAATCTCGGCCAGAACTACATCGTCGACTCGTTCATGGTCGTGGTGCTCGGCGGCGTCGGCCAGCTCGCCGGCACCGTATACGCGGCGCTCGGCCTGGGCTTCGCGAACAAGCTGCTCGAGGCCTGGCAGGGCGCCGTGCTCGCCAAGATCGCGGTCCTTGTCTTCATCGTCATTTTCATCCAGAAACGGCCGCAGGGCATGTTCGCCCTGAAGGGCAGGGCGGTCGAGTCATGAGTCGTTTTTACGGGGCGAGGGGCTGGACGATATTGGCGTCTTTTGCTTTTCTCGTCTTCGTCGTTTTCCCGCTGCTGAACCTTGTCGTTCCCGCGGAGAGTCCCCTCCACATGTCGGCCTATTGGGTCACCCTGCTCGGGAAAATCATGTGCTACGCCATCGTTGCGGTCGCCATGGATCTGATCTGGGGCTACGCGGGGATCCTGTCGCTCGGCCACGGCCTGTTCTTCGCGCTCGGCGGCTATGCGTTCGGCATGTACCTCATGCGCCAGATCGGCTCCGATGGCCAGTATCAGCAGCCGATGCCGGACTTCATGGTGTTCCTCGACTGGAAGGAGTTCCCCTGGCAATGGTGGAACTCCGAGTCCTTCTGGTGGTGCGCGATGCTGGTCGTCGCCGTGCCGGCGCTGCTCGCCTTTGCGTTCGGCTACTTCGCGTTCCGCTCGCGGGTGAAAGGCGTCTATTTCTCGATCATCACCCAGGCGCTCACCTTCGCAGCGATGCTGCTTTTCTTCCGCAACGCCACCGGCTTCGGCGGCAACAACGGTTTCACCGACTTCCGGCGGATCCTGGAGATCCCGATCGCGACGCCGCAGACGCGGATGGCGCTGTTCGCGATCAGCGCCGCGGTGCTGATCGGCACGCTGCTGCTCGCGCGCTGGATCGTCACCTCGAAATTCGGCCGCGTGCTGGCCGCGATCCGCGACGCCGAGGCGCGCGTCATGTTCTGCGGCTACGACACGGTGTACTACAAGCTCGCCATCTGGACGCTGTCGGCGGTGCTGTGCGGCATCGCCGGCGCCCTCTACGTGCCGCAGGTCGGGATCATCAATCCGAGCGAGATGTCGCCCGCCAACTCGATCGAGATCGCCATCTGGGTGGCGGTCGGCGGGCGCGGCACCCTGGCCGGCGCGGCGCTTGGCGCCGGGCTGGTAAACGGGGCGAAGAGCTTTTTTACCCAGGCTTTCCCCGAGTACTGGCTGTTCTTCCTCGGCTTGCTCTTTATCCTGGTCACGCTTTTTCTCCCCCAAGGGGTTTTGGGATTGTTGAATAAGCTCAAGAAACAATGACTAGCGTCGCGACACATCCCGTCGCCGCGGGGGGCGGCGCCAGCGCAGGCATCGGCCGCGTCGCCACCGGCGATCTCGACCTCACGCACGGCGTCGTCCTCTACCTTGAGGGCATCAGCGTCAGCTTCGACGGCTTCAAGGCGCTGAACAACCTCTCCCTGTCGATCGACACCGGCGAGCTGCGCTGCGTGATCGGCCCCAACGGCGCAGGCAAGACCACGATGATGGACGTCGTCACCGGCAAGACCCGGCCCGACGCCGGCACCGCGTTCTTCGGGCAGACCATCGATCTCGCCAAGCTTTCCGAAGCGCAGATCGCGCATGCCGGCGTCGGCCGCAAGTTCCAGAAGCCGACCATCTTCGAGCGCCACACGGTGTTCGAGAACCTGGAGCTGTCGATGAAGGCCGACAAGAGGGTGCGCAAGACACTGTTTGCGAAACTCTCAACTGAGGAAAAAGGCAGAATTGACGAAACCCTGAAGCTCATCCGCCTTGAGGACAGCACCTGGCGCGTTGCCGGGCTGCTGTCGCACGGCCAGAAGCAGTGGCTCGAGATCGGGATGCTGCTGATGCAGGAGCCGCGGCTGCTGCTGCTCGACGAGCCGGTGGCGGGCATGAGCGACGAAGAGACCGAGCGCACCGCGGAGCTGTTCCTGTCGCTCGCCGGCAAGCATTCGCTGGTGGTGGTCGAGCACGACATGGCTTTCATCGAAACGATCGCGCGCAAGGTCACCGTGCTGCACGAGGGCAGCGTTATCGCGGAAGGTCCCATGGGACAGGTCCAGAATGATCCGAAGGTCATCGAAGTCTATTTGGGCAGATAAATGCTCGCCGTCTCGAACCTCAATCAGTATTACGGCGGCAGCCACATCCTGCGGAACCTCTCGTTCGAGGTCCCGGCGAGCAAGGTAACGGCGCTGCTAGGCCGCAACGGCGTCGGCAAAACCACGCTGCTCAGGGTTCTCATGGGGCTCGTGCCGACAAAGACTGGCCAGGTGATGTTTGAAGACAGGAACCTCACCAATGAAAAGCCCTATCAGCGTGTGCGCGCCGGGCTGGGCTACGTGCCGCAAGGCAGAGAGATCTTTCCGCGCCTGACAGTCGAGGAAAACCTCGAGATGGGACTCGCCAGCAAGCCCCCCGGCGCGCGCGTGCCAGAGCGGGTGTTCGAGATGTTTCCCGTGCTGAGGCAGATGATGAGGCGCCGCGGCGGCGACCTTTCGGGCGGCCAGCAGCAGCAGCTCGCCATCGGCCGCGCGCTCGCCATGCAGCCGAGGCTCCTCATCCTTGATGAGCCGACCGAGGGCATCCAGCCCTCGATCATCAAGGACATCGAGCGCGCCATCCGGGCGCTCGCGGCGGGCGGCGACATGGCAATCCTGCTGGTGGAGCAGTACTACGACTTCGCGCGCTCGCTCGCCGACCAGTACCTGGTAATGGAGCGCGGCGAGATCGTGGCGCGCGGCAGCGGCACCGACATGGACCGGGACGGCGTGCGCGGCTTGCTGGCGGTATGATCTTTCGATGCGCGTCGCCGAGCCGATATTTGCACCCTGGAAGGCGGAGCTGGCGCTTGACTTCGAGTCGATCGGCGACAAAACCGTCCTCTCGGGAAAAAGTTTCGACGGCCCGCTGGTAGTACAGAAGCCGCTCTATCCGGAGGGCGAGGCGATTTGCCATGCGATCCTGGTCCATCCGCCGGCAGGGATCGCGGGTGGGGACGAGCTGTGTCTCCGCGTGAAGAGCAAACCCCGAACCTCCGTATTGATGACTACGCCCGGCGCGGGGAAGTGGTACCGCTCGGCGGGGCCGCGTGCGAGCCAGAAGCTGCATTTCGACGTCCAGGGCGATCTCGAATGGCTGCCGCAGGAAACGATAGTCTTCGATGGCGCGCTCGCCGACATGCAATGTGAAGTCGATCTCGGCGCCGAAGGGCGCCGGCTCGCGGACACGGATCTGTGGATCAAGGTCGAGAAGGACTTCACGATCTACGGCGAGGAGGTGAAGTTCGGCGGCGGCAAGACGGTGTGCGCGACACTGCTCGCTGCCGCGCCCGGCATCGGCGCGGCCGTTGTCGCGGCGTGCCGCGAGGTGGAGGACGTTGCCGTCACGCTGCTGCCAGGATTGATCGTCGCCCGGCATCTCGGCGATTCGAGCGAGATTGCCAAGAAGCGGTTGGTGCAGCTGTGGAAAACTCTGCGCCCGGCCGTGCATGGCCGCGCTGCCGAGGAACCGCGAATCTGGAGAACTTGAATGGAGCTGACGCCGAGAGAAAAAGACAAGCTGTTGATCTTTACCGCTGCTCTTCTTGCGGAGCGGCGCAAGGGCAGGGGCCTCAAGCTCAACTATCCGGAAGCGGTTGCCTACATAAGCGCAGCCATCATGGAAGGCGCCCGCGACGGCAAGTCGGTTTCCGAGCTGATGGGCTGGGGCGCGACGCTGCTCAAGCGCGGCGAAGTGATGGAAGGGGTGCCGGAGATGATTCCGGAGATCCAGGTCGAGGCGACCTTCCCCGACGGAACGAAACTCGTCACGGTGCACAACCCGATCCCATGATTCCAGGCGAGATCAAGGTTTCTCCAGGGGAAATTCTTCTCAATGAGAAGCGAAAAGCGGTACAGGTTTCGGTAACGAATACCGGCGACCGGCCGATCCAGGTCGGATCCCACTACCACTTCTTCGAGACGAACGAAGCCCTGCAGTTCGAGCGCAGGAAGGCCTATGGTTTTCGGCTGAATATCGCGGCGGGAACGGCGGTCCGCTTTGAACCCGGTCAAACAAGGACCGTAGAGCTCGTCCAGGTCGCGGGAGAGCGGAAAATCTACGGCTTTGCCGGCAAGGTCATGGGGAAGCTGAAAAAATGAAGATCACCCGGCAAGCGTACGCGGAGATGTTCGGCCCGACGACCGGAGACCGCGTGCGGCTCGCGGACACGGATCTGTGGATCAAGGTCGAGAAGGACTTCACGATCTACGGCGAGGAGGTGAAGTTCGGCGGCGGCAAGGTGATCCGCGACGGGATGGGGCAGAGCCAGCGCGTGTCGGCGCAGGTGGCCGACACCGTGATCACCAACGCTCTCATCATCGACCACTGGGGCATCGTCAAGGCCGACATCGGGCTCAAGAACGGCCGCATCTGGAAGATCGGCAAGGCAGGCAATCCGGACATCCAGCCGGGCGTGACCATTCCGATCGGCGCGGCCACCGAGGCGATCGCGGGCGAAGGCATGATCGTCACCGCCGGCGGGATCGACTCGCATATCCATTTCATCTGCCCGCAGCAGATCGAGGAGGCGCTCATGTCCGGCGTCACCACGATGATCGGCGGCGGCACCGGCCCGGCTACCGGGACCTTCGCTACCACATGCACCCCGGGCCCATGGCACATCCACTCCATGCTGCGAGCGGCCGAGGCCTTCCCCATGAACCTCGGCTTCCTCGGCAAGGGCAATGCGTCGCTGCCCTTGCCTTTGATCGAGCAAATAAAAGCCGGAGCTATCGGCTTGAAGCTCCACGAGGACTGGGGCACGACGCCGGCGGCGATCGACAACTGCCTGGCGGTCGCGGAAAAGACCGATACCCAGGTCGCGATCCACACCGACACCCTGAACGAGTCCGGCTTCGTCGAGACCTCGGTCGCGGCGATGAAAGGCCGCTCGATCTGCACCTTTCACACGGAGGGAGCTGGCGGCGGCCACGCACCCGACATCATCAAGGTCTGCGGCGAGCCGAACGTCCTGCCGTCCTCGACCAACCCCACCATGCCGTACACGGTGAACACCGTGGCCGAGCACCTCGACATGCTGATGGTGTGCCATCACCTCGATCCGGCAATCGCCGAGGACGTCGCCTTCGCCGAATCCCGCATCCGCAAGGAGACGATCGCGGCCGAGGACATCCTTCACGACCTCGGCGCGTTTTCCATGATGTCCTCCGATTCTCAGGCGATGGGGCGGGTCGGCGAGGTGATCATCCGCACCTGGCAGACCGCGCACAAGATGAAAGTGCAGAGAGGCGCCCTGAAGGGCGATCCTGCCGATTCCGACAATTCAAGAATAAAAAGATACGTCGCCAAGTACACGATCAATCCCGCCATCGCGCACGGCGTCGCGCACGAGGTGGGATCCATCGAGGCCGGCAAGCTCGCCGACCTGGTGTTCTGGAGGCCGGCGTTCTTCGGCGTGAAGCCGTCCCTGGTCCTCAAGGGCGGCATGATCGCCGCCGCGGCGATGGGAGATCCCAATGCATCGATTCCCACGCCCCAGCCGGTGCACTACCGGCCGATGTTCGGTTCTTTCGGGAAAGCTCTTCGCAGCTCGGTGACGTTCGTATCGAAGCTTTCGTTGAAAGACAAAGCTCTTGAAAAACTGAGGCTGGACCGTCCCCTCGTCGCGGTGAAGAACGTCAGGGCGATCCGCAAGAAGGACATGGTGCACAACGACTGGCTGCCGAAGATCGAGGTCGACCCGGAGACCTACGAGGTGCGCGCCGACGGTGAGGCGCTGGTCTGCGAGCCGGCCAGGGTGCTGCCCATGGCGCAGAGGTATTTCCTTTTCTGATGGTCGAAATCACCTCCAAGCTCAAGGCGCGGCGCTCGGCCTACAAGATCGAGGTCAAGGACCGGCTCGAGCTGCCCTTCGAGTCGCGGCAGAAGAGCCGCTTCAAGGCGAAGCTGGCCTCGGGCGAGGAGGTGGGCGTGATCCTGCCGCGCGGCGAGATCCTGCGCGGCGGCGACCTAGTGACCGCGTCGGACGGCCGCGTCATAGAAGTCGTCTCTCAGCCCGAGAAACTGCTCCACGTGGAATGCGCGAAGTCCGCCGATCTTGCGCGCATCGCGTATCACCTGGGCAACCGGCACGTGCCGGTCGAGGTCGGTGGCGGCTATCTGCGGCTGGCGCATGACCATGTGCTCGAGCAGATGCTAAAGGGGCTCGGCGCGCAGGTCTCGGCGCTGGAAGCGCCCTTCGAGCCTGAAGCGGGTGCCTATCACTCCCACGCTGAAGCAAGCGGCAAGGCGAAGATTCACGATCATCACCACGACCACGACCACGATCATGACCACCACCACTAGCCTCGCGCGACTTCTGCAGCTCGCCAGCCCTGCGCTGCCGGTGGGCGCGTACAGCTATTCGCAGGGCCTGGAGGCGGCCATCGAAGCGGGGATAGTGAAGGACGCGAAGACCGCGAAGGAGTGGATTTCCGATCTGATGACTTTTTCGCTGGAACGAATGGAGGCGCCGATTCTGTTGCGCATGATGGAGGCGCCCGGGGACGCGGAAAGCCTGAATGCGCTGTTTCTCGCGAGCCGCGAGACGGCGGAGCTGCGCGCAGAAACGGCGCAGATGGGCTATTCGCTGAATAGGTTGTTGCCGGAGCTCGGGGTCGAGCCGCTCGCGTTCGAGGAGATCTCGTTTCCGGCCGCGTTCGCGCGCGCCGCGTTGCATTGGCGGATCGATGCCGGGGAAGCGCTGGTGGCCTATCTGTGGGCCTGGCTCGAGAACCAGGTCATGGCGGCGCTCAAGGCAGTGCCGCTCGGACAGACCGAAGGCCAGAGAATGCTTTTTGAAATAGGCAATCAATTTCCCGAAATCGCCAGGCGGGCCGCGTCGGTTCGCGACGAGCTGGGCAATTTCGCGCCCGGCCTGGCCATCCTCTCCTCGAAGCACGAAACTCAATACTCCAGGCTGTTCAGATCATGACCTTGAGAGTAGGAATCGGCGGGCCGGTGGGGTCGGGCAAGACGGCGCTGATGCTGTCCCTTTGCCGTGCGCTGCGCGACAAATACGAGATCGCGGCGGTTACCAACGACATCTATACCGAGGAGGACGCGCAGTTCCTGGTGCGCAACGAAGCGCTCGTGCCCGAGCGCATCATCGGCGTCGAGACCGGGGGCTGCCCTCATACCGCGATCCGCGAGGACGCCTCGATCAATCTCGAGGCGGTGGCGCGGCTCAGCCGCCGCTTTCCCGGGCTCGATCTGATCCTCATCGAGTCGGGCGGCGACAATCTGGCGGCCACCTTCAGCCCGGAGCTGTCCGACCTGACGCTCTACGTGATCGACGTTGCGGCGGGCGACAAGATCCCGCGCAAGGGCGGCCCGGGCATCACCAAGAGCGATCTGCTGGTCATCAACAAGATCGACCTCGCCCCGATGGTCGGCGCCTCGCTCGAGGTCATGGACAGCGACGCGCGCCGCATGCGGGGCGCGCGGCCGTTCGTGTTTTCCAACCTGAAGACCGGCGAGGGACTCGAGCGCATCGTCCAGTTCATAGAATCCGAGGGCATGCTCTAAGTTGTCGCCGCGCCTCGGTATCGCCGTTCTGCTGGTGATCGCGACGGTCTTCGGCGCGAATCACGTGGCCGCGCGCGTCGCGATCGATCACGGCGCGAGCGTCGCCGCGGCGGTGACAGTGAGGTCCGGATTTACCGCCGCCTTTCTTCTCATTCTCCTCAGGGGAAAGGTCTTTTCGGCCAGAACCCCGAAGCAGACGCTGCTTCGCGCGCTGCTGGTCGGCGTGTTCGTGGCGATCCAGAGTTTCTGCCTCTACTCCGCGGTGGCCCGCATACCGGTGGCGCTGGCGCTGCTCGTGTTCCAGACCTTCCCGATGCTATTCATGCTGCTTTCCTGGGCCGCGGGGAAGGAGACGCCGCATGCAAGCGCGCTCCTCGCCATGCCGCTCGCCCTTGCCGGGCTGGCGTTTGCCCTCGACGTGAAGATCGACGGCTTCACAGGGCGCTGGGAGGAGATCGGCGCCGGCGTGCTGTGGGCGCTCGGCGCCGCGGTCAGCTTCGCGCTGGTGTTCTTCCTCAATGCGCATTGGCTCAAGGCGCTCGACGGAAGGATGCGGACGTTTTTCATGATGGCAGTCACCGCCGTGCTGGTGTTCTCGGGAGGCGCCGTGGCCGGCGCGATCGCCTGGCCGGCGGACCTCGCCGGCTGGCTGGCGCTCGCGCTGCTCACGATCCTCTACGGCAGCGCCATCACCTCGCTGTTTGTCATTCTGCCGCGGCTCGGCGGGGCGGCGAGCACGGTGGCCCTCAACTTCGAGCCGATCGCGGTGCTGGGCATCGCCTGGCTCGCGCTCGGCCAGGCGGTCTCGCCGCTGCAGATCCTCGGCGCCTTCATCGTGGTCGGCGCCATCGCCTGGCTCGGCGCGGCGAAACGATAAATTCCGTCAGCGCTGCGTCCTGGACCGGCCTGCGCCGTTCCGTTGTGAGAGCATTGGAGCGCGATGCGCATCCTGTTCGCTCCCGCTATGGCCTGTCTCAGGCCGATGAGGAACCAGCTCAAGCTGCCGTTCATCGGCGCTCTTTTCCTGCTGCCCACGATAGTCGCCTACTCCGTCGAGCGCTCTGAGTTCAGCCAGGGCCTCGTCTTCGGCCTGTACCTGCTGGCGTGCTACGTCATGGCCGCGCACTACTTCCAGGTGCAGGCGATGTGGGACTGCGTGCTCGGCACGATGCGCGGCATCAGCAAGGGCGCGCTGCTCGAGAAGCGCGCCGAAGACAAGATCGGCGGCCAGTTTCTCGCGGCCCACAACAGCATGCTGAAGGTGATCCGCAATCTCGGCGGCATCGTCGGCGAGGCGCGCACGGGTGCGGAGCGGATCACGCTGGCGGCGAAGGAGATCGCGGCGGGCAACGCGAACCTGTCGCACCGCACGGAGGCGCAGGCTTCCACGC
>WNFI01312965.1_pt1 | contig 31685 bp, 26 predicted proteins | sample 5400471 | NCBI WGS metagenome assembly WNFI01 (sample SAMN13153348, study PRJNA577476) | soil metagenome | isolation source: 100 cm saprolite on Douglas fir-dominated hillslope | place: USA:California | collected 2013-09-17 | reverse complement strand
CACCCCAGCATGAGAGGGAGCATCACGGCCGCCAAGTGATCGACTGGCAAGAAAATGACGCGCGCGCAGCGTCAGCCAGCCGCGGGGAATTCGCTACGGCAAGTAGTAGACGGGATTGGGAAGCTTGAAGGTGCGCTCCGCGTAGCCACCGATGAGATCGCTCTCCTGGTCGCCGATGGTGAAGAGAATCGTGTAGCCCCGCTCGGCCAGCCGGCGTCTCTCCGGGGCCTTGAAGTCCACCGCGCTCGTGAAGTGAGCCCCCTCTGGGAGCAGGATCACCCCGTCCCACTCATAGCCTTGCTCCCGGAGGTTGCGCTCGGTGGCCTCTCGGAGCTGGGGCGGGCGTCCGCTGATAAAGAAGATGGCCACCCCCAGGGCCCGTGCCGCGCGGGCCAGTTCGAGGGTGGGCCGGAGGGCTGGCGACTTCCCCATAGCCTGCCAGGCCCGTAACCCGCAGGGGCCCCTGTCGATGTCGCACTCGCCCGCGGTGACGCGCCCCCAACCGTTGGCTCGGTAGGCGGGCCAGTTGGAGAGGGATGTCTCGTCGATGTCAAAGACGACTGCCGGCCTCGAGACTTGGGGGGCGCGCGCCTGGAGGTAGGCTCGGGCCCTATCCGCGACCGCCGCGCAGTCCGACTCGTACCGGCCTGAAGAGATGTACGTCTCGATCTGCTTCTGGACGTCGAAGAGGTTTGGGACGGGCGCGATCTTCGGGCTGCTGGCGCAACCCCCGGTCGCGAGGATCGCCAGGGCGGCCCACGTCGTTATGCGGACGCCACAAACGAGGGTGCGGCGGGAGCGGGGCATTGCCTTAGTGAGCCGCCGCGTTCAGAACCGCGAGGCCGTCAGCTCCACGTCGGCTTTCACCCAGGCCTTTTGGAAGCGCTTCTCCACGGCCGCGGCCTCGGGGTCCCGGCCCTGGGCGCGCAGGGCCTTCATCAGCCCGAAGAGCGACCAACCGTTCTCCCGGTTGCGGCTCAGATCCTCCCAATAGACGGCCGCGGCTTCCCTCGCTCGTCCCCCGTCCAGAAGCACCGCTCCCAGGAGCTGGCGTGTCGGGTAGTGCCATTCGGCAGGCTCCGTGTAAGCGAGCGAGTCCTCCAGGTGCACGGCGCGCTCGGCGTGCGCTATCGCATCCTCGTACTGCTTCCGCCCTGCGGCCAGGGTGCCGGCGAGGGCCTCGGGCGCGATGGCGAAGATGGCGGCCGCGGTGTTGGGCGAGAAGAGGTTGAAATTCAAGCCCGGATCGGCGGCGATGCGCCGCACTTCCGCGAGCTCCTTGTCGGCGTCGTCCAGTTGGGCTTTGCCGACGAAGGCAATGCCGCGGGCGTAGTGCCACACGCCGGTGAGGTAGAGGCTACGTTCCGGGGGCGCGGGCTCCTGCAGCATCTCGTTCCAATGGCCAAAGCGCGTCAGGGCAAAGTACGGCACCACGCGAAAGCCGGCCAGGAGCGGGATCTGGTCCAGCATGGGATCGGCGACCTTCGAAGCAACTTTGCGCGCGGATTCGATGGCCAGCCCGCTTCGGCCTTCCATGGTGACGGCGGACCAGAGGAAGTGGATGTTGTGGGGGTAGTAGCCCATCGGGTAGATGCCCTGGGCCTGGCACTGGGCGATGTAGTCCTCGTCGGCGAGGATGGCTCTTTCGTTGGCGGCCGAGGCATCGGCATAACGCCCCAGGCGCTGATAGATGTGGGAGGGCATGTGGACCATGTGTCCGGCTCCCGGCATCAGCTTGAGGAGTCGATCGGCGGCGGCCTCCGCCCGCTCCGGGTTCTTCGTGGACTCCATCACATGGATGTAGTAGTGGGTCGCGCCGGGGTGGTCGGGCTTGCGGGCCAGCACCGACTCGAGGGTGGCCACGATCTCGGGCGTCTCCAGGTAGGGCGAGCCGTCCGGGGCCCAGTAGTTCCAGGGCCGGAGGTCCATGAGCGCCTCCGCCAGGAACGCGGCGGCGTCGAGGTCGCTCGGGTACTTTCGAGAGACGGCGCGCATAGCGTCGGCGTAGGCACGGTCGCGGACGGGGCGGTCGTCGGACTTGCCCGAATAGCGCTGCGCAACGGCGTCGATGTAGGCCCGCTCCCGGGGCGACGCCTTGGGCCTCATGGCCAGGGCCCTCTGGGCCTCGGCGTGATTGAAACCGAAGGCCAGGTTCACGCCTTGATTGATGAAGAGCTGGGCCGGCTTTGACCGCGTGGTCACGAGAAAGGCGTATGGACCCAGGTTCTGGAGCCGCGGCGCGAGCTGACCGGAGGGGCCCGGTTTGTCCGCACCCGCGGGCTTTTCATAGTGCTTGTGGTTCGTCTGGGCGAGGACCGGCGCCGCCAACAAGGCCAAGCCTCCTCCCAAGACCCCCAAGGCGCGCGCGAGTGCGGACGGGAACGCCTTCCCCATCAGACCCTCCTCCTCCTGAGGACCAGATTGTATTCGCATGTCGAGGGTCAGGTCTGCCCTGCTCGTCGACGGCCTGGCATCCGGGGTCCAAATCGAGGTTGACCCCCCCGCCCGACAGGCGTATATCTGCCTTGCCACCGACTCGCGCTCCCGCGCCCGTCGTACTGAGGCCGCCGGAGGACGTCATGCTCGTTGCCAAGATCGTGGTCGAGACGCTGCCCGGGAAGGCACGCGTAGTCGCCGAGCAATTGGGACGTATCCAGCGCATGGGGTTGCCGTCGCCCGACGGCGACCATCGGGTGGTCGCCGTCTGGAAGGTCCATGACAGCGGCACCCTGGAGGGCCTCGCCGAGGTTCTCCACGCCCTGAGTCCGGAGATCCTGGAGGTGTACCCCACGCTGGTCGGAGAGGACTTGGAAGAGGAGTAGCCACCATGACGACGGAGATCGTGGTCGGAATCGCAGGCGCCGCCGGCGATGGTCTCGACCGGACGGGCGATACCCTCGCCCGCACCGCCGCGCGGCTGGGGCTACACCTCTTCACCTACAACAGCTATCAGTCGCTGATCCGGGGCGGACACACCTGGCTACGTCTCCGGCTCTCAGAGGAGAAGGTCGACAACCACGGCGACCATTTGCACGTGCTGATCGCCCTCAACCAGGACAGCATCGAACGCCATGCCGGCGAAGTGGAGGCCGGGGGGGCGATCGTCTTCAACGGCGCGAGGTTCAAATGCGATCCCGCCCTGGTGCGGAAAGGGGTGGCCGTCGTTCCCCTGCCCGTACCCGAGCTGACCGCGCGCCTGGGTAAGGTCCTTCCCGTCATGCAGAATACGGCGGCTTTGGGCGTGCTCCTGCACCTGATCGGCTTCGAGCTGGAAGTGACGACCAAGATCCTGGCCGAGACCTTCGGCCGCAAGGAAAAGGAGATCATCGACCAGAACGTGGGCGTGCTGCGGGCCGGCTACGAATACGCGGCGGGGAAGGTTTCTCCCCTCGGCTACCGCTGGAACTTCACCCGCAAGAGCCGGCCGGTGGTAACCGGCAACCTCATGATCGCCCTGGGGGCGGTGGCCGCGGGCTGCAAATTCTACTCCGCCTACCCCATGAGCCCGGCCTCGTTCATCCTCCACTGGCTGGCCGCCCACAGCGAGAAGTGCGGAGTGCTCGTCAAGCAGGCGGAAGACGAGCTGGCCGTCGTCAATCTCGCCATCGGAGCGGGTCACGCCGGGGTCCGGGCCATGTGCGCGACGTCCGGGGGAGGCTTCGCGCTCATGAGCGAGGCGATCGGAATGGCGGGCATGATCGAGACCCCGGTTGTGATCGTGAACGTACAGCGGGGCGGGCCGTCCACCGGCCTTCCCACCAAGACCGAGCAAGGCGACCTGAACCAGGCCCTGGGCGCTTCCCAGGGCGACTTCCCGCGCGTGATCATCGCGCCCCGGGACGCGACCGACTGCTTCCATACCGCGGTCGAGGCCTTCAACCTCGCGGAGACCTTCCAGCTGCCCATCATCCTCATCTCCGATCTCCTCCTCGGGGAGCACCGCTCCACGGTCGACCCGGAGGCGATCTCCCACGAGGTTCCGATCGAGCGGGGAGAGTGGGTCACCGAGCTCAGCCGCGAGGACTCGCTGAACGGGGGCTACCGGCGCTACCGGCTCACCCCCTCGGGGGTGTCGCCGCGCGCCCGACCCGGCCTTGCGGGGCTGATCCACGTCTCCGGCACGGACGACCACGACGAGACCGGCATCCTTATCAGCGACGAGCATACGAATGCCGCCATCCGCCGGAAGATGCACGAGAAGCGGATGCGGAAGATGGCGGGCGTGCGGGCCCGCCTCAAGGCTCCCGTCCTAGAGGGCCCGGCCAAGGCCGAAGTCACGCTGATCGGGTGGGGCTCGACGTGGAGCGTCATTCGGGAGGCGGCCGCTCAGCTCACCGGGGCGGGCATCCCGACCAACCAGCTCCACTTCAAGTACATTCACCCCTTCCATGACACCGAGGCCCGGGCCATCCTCAAGGCCTGCAAGCGGACGATCGTGGTCGAGAACAACTTCTCCGGTCAGTTCGCCCGCCATCTGCGTGCGGAGACCGGCTTCACCGTAGATCACGTCCTCACGCGCTACGACGGCGAACCCTTCGAGCCGGTTTACATCGCCCGCTTGGTCAAGGACTTCATCGAGGGCACGCCCGTAGACCTCAAAGTCCAGGAGCACGAAGCCCGGGAGATGGCTTATCACTACGTCCGCATCCACATGCACGACCGGGCTCGGCCCGCCCGTCTCGCGAAGGCCGCGCGCGGACCATACGGCGAACCCGTTTGGGAGGTGGAGCTCGTGAATAGCGCCGACGGCAACCTCGAGGGGATGCTCGTCATCGGCATGGACACGGGCTCCATTCACGGCTTTCATTCCATGGCGTCGAGCCAACCGCAAGCAGGGTAAGGGGCAGCCAGGGGAGTGGGGGGCCGCGGCAGCGGTTCCCCGGCTCGAGAAGAAGGAGGACCGCTATGACCACCACCGTCGAATTGACCCTCAAGAGCCTCGAAGGAGCGGTCGATCCCGATTGGTGCCCCGGGTGCGGCGACTTCGGGGTGCTCAAGTCACTCAAGGAGGCGATCGTCGAGCTGGGCATACCGCCCCACAAGGTGCTCGTGGTCTCCGGCATCGGCTGCTCGTCGAACCTCCCCGGCTTCATACACTACGGGATCGGGATGGCGCACTTCATCCACGCCATGCGGCGCAACTTGAACTTGACCTACATCGTCATGGACAACGAGATCTACGGTCTCACCACCGGCCAGGCCTCCCCCACCACCACGGAGGGCCACAAGACGAAGAGCACTCCCCGCGGCAACGTGGAGAAGCCCATCCAGCCGTTAGCCCTGGCCATCGCCACCGGCGCCACTTACGTGGCCCGCGGCTTCTCCGCAGAGCAGAAGCACCTCACGAAGCTCATCGCCGCCGCCATCGCGCATCGGGGCTTCTCCTTGATCGACGTCTTCAGTCCCTGCGTCACCTTCAACAAGGTCAACACCTACCCCTGGTTCAAGGAGCGGGTCTACAAGCTCGAGGACGAGAAAGGCTACGATCCGACCAACCAGATAGCGGCCCTTCAGAAGTCCCTGGAGTTTGGCTCCCGGATCCCCATCGGGTGCCTCTATCAAGGGGACCGGCCCACCTACGAGGACAGCGAGCCGGTACTGAAGAAGGGTCCCCTGGTCGAGCAGCCCTTGGGCCTGGGCCGCGACACCTTCAAGGAGCTCTTGGCAGAAACGATGTAACCGAGGGGGAGGACCGTGAACCCCCTCCCCCACCCCGTGCTAGACTCATCGCGGGTATGTTCCTCAGGGTCTCTTGGGCCGGGCTCCTCGCGATCTCCCTCATCGGCTGCGCGAGCACAAAGGGGGGGGCCAAACGCACGGGAGGGCTGGACCTGGGACCCGCCCGCGTTGCCCTAGACGAGGCCCGCCGCGCCGGCGCCCCCCAGCGGGTTCCTGACATCTTCAATCAGGCGGAGGGCCATCTGAAGGAGGCGGAGACGCTCAGCGCGAACAGCGGGGCAAGCGGGGCCAAGCCCGACACCACGCAGAGGGCCGAGATTCTGGGGCGGCTGGCCGCGGCGGAAGCGCATTGTGCCACCGACCTGGCCCGCCTCTATCCGAAGGGCACGCCTCCCGACAAGGCCGCACACGACAGCTCGGAGCTCTCCGGTCGACTGCGCCGGAGCGAGGAGGAGCGACGGCGGCTGGAACAGCGCGTGGGTCTGCTCCAGCGCGAGTTGGAGCTGACGGAGACGGAGGTCGTGCGCACCAAGGCTCGGCTGCAGGGAATCGAGACCAAGGCCGATGCGTCCTCCGCAATTGCCGAGGCGCGCATCCTCATGGGTCGGTTGGACGCGCGGGACAAGGTGACCCTCGCGCGCTGCCAGGAGGTGCTGACCAAGGCCGAGCGTCAGCTCAGCGAGAACAACTTTGGGGCGGCCGTCTTCTTCGCCCGTAAGGTCCAGGACATGGTCACCAAGGGCCGGGAGGCGAGCCCGCCGCCGCCCTGAAGCACCCCGCCCATGCTCGTCGACCCCCCCTTACGACGGGCGGACGGGCGTCCCTTCCTTCTTGGCCTCTCGGCGTGCCTCCGCAGGTGACGTGTGGGCGGGGGGAATCGCCTTAGCCAGGATCACGCGGTCGCGCCCCTGGTTCTTCGCCCCGTACAGCGCGCCGTCGGCTGCGTCCACGAGCTCGCGCACGCCGTGGGCGTCCTCCGGGAAGGTGGACACCCCGATGGAGATGGTGGTGGTGCGTCCCTCCAGGGCTCCCGGCTTCACCGAGGGCGCGCGCACCGCTTGGCGGATCTTCTCCGCTACCTGCACCGCCTGGCCCTTGGGGCAGGAGTGGAGCAGCACGGCCAACTCCTCCCCCCCGTAGCGAAAGGCCATATCGGTGGCGCGGATCGAGTCCTTGACCGCGGCCGCTACCCGCTTGAGCTCGGTATCGCCCTGGGTATGGCCCCAGTGGTCGTTGTATTCCTTGAAGTGATCCAGATCGAGGAGGAGCAAGCTGGAGGTGCGTCCGTCGCGCTCGCAGAGACGAAGGTCCTTGTCCACGGTGTCCTCGAAGTGGCGCCGGTTGTAGAGCCCGGTGAGGCCGTCGGTGATGGCCAGCGACTCCAGCGTCCTCTGGCTCTCTCGCACGCGCAGGGTCATCTCGTTGAAGGCGCGCGTGAGATCGGCCATCTCATCGTTCCCGCGCACGGGGAGCGAGACCTCGAGGTCACCGGCGCTGATTTCCTTGGCCGCCTCGGACAGCTTCAAGACGGGCCGCAGAAGATTGCGCGCCACGAGGAAGCTGGTGAGAAGCACCAGGCCCACCAGGGGCAGGACGATGATGAGAAGCCGAGTGCGGGCTTCGTTCAGGAGGCGGTAGGCCGCGCTCGCGGAGACGGTGGCGGCCACGAAGCCGCGGGTGGGCCCGCTCAGGCGGCGAACGGCGTAGATCACCGTGCCCGTGCCCGGCATGAAGACGCTCGCCACGGGGCCCGTCTCCTGGCCGGCCGCGGGCAGGGTCCCCGGAAACACTTGTTCGCCGGGAGCGTCGGGCACCTTGCCCGCCCGCATCATCACCCGACCACGCTCGTCCAATAGCCAGAAGGAGTACGGGGGGTCGGTGTCGGTAGGGCCCAGGAGCGACTCGAGCTCACGCAGATCTACCCGCTCCACGAAATAACCAATGGCGCTATCGGATCGGCCCTGGATCGTGTGCACCACCAGCATCGTGGGCCGGCCCTCGAAGGCGGACTGATGAATTGGACTCACAACACCGCCGCGCTCGAGGCCGCCGCGATCGAGCAGGGCTTGCCCCCAGTCCTCCCAGCGCTCCTGGCGGGTAGAGCCCAGGACCCTTCCCCGGGGGTCGATAACGAAGAGGGACTCGTAGTTGCGGTAGTGGCCTAGGACGGACTGCAGGTAGGCGGCGAGATCCCGGCGCGCTTTGTTCGCCTCCACCGCGGGTCGGGTGAGGGCTTCCACGCTCTCGAACACCACAAACGACGCCGACCACCTCGAGACCTCGTGCAGCCGTTGCTGCATCCAGTCGTCAAGCTGGCTGCTGCTTCGGAAGACCTGGTTGGAGAGGGCCTCGCGGACCTTCTCGGCCAGCACCTCCCCGTTGGCGTGGAGCAGGTACCAGCCCATGAGCGAGACGGGCAGACCCACCCCGGCCAGCACGAGGAGCAGGACCTTGGTTTGGAAGCGGACCCGCAACTCTACCTCCCTTCAGCGATCATAGCCGAACTACGGCCGACCTCAGGGGAGGGGCGTTTTTGGGGCGGGCGGACTTACCGAGCCAAGGCACGGCGGGGGGGAGAAAGCAGTCGACCGGGCCCACCGCGCTCATGTGGGATCCATGGAAGTCATTTCAGGCCAAGGAGATGGCGGGCCTGGCCTCGAGGGCGGATTCGACGGGTCTCGCCCTAGCTTCGGTAGGCCTCCCGGCCACGACCCTGAACCGGGATGCCCTGGCCGGGCAGAACCTCGTGCTGCAAGGCGTACAGGCAAGCCGCCGCCTCGTCGATCTTCCGCGTGAACGCGATGGATCCGGCCAGGATCGGGAGCAGCCGCTCCTTGTCCTGGATGCGGGCCTTCGGGTACTCGTGCTCCACCACCAGGTGCGTCCGGGGGACATCCAGCGCGAGCAGCTCGCGGGCGGCGAGCTGGTGGTCCAGCCAGTCCACGGTGCGGTTCTGGAGGTAAGCCAGCGGGTCGTGGCGCGCGGTGCCGGGGAGTTCGTGCTCGCAGAGAACCGTCTGCTTTCGCCAGGCCAGGGCTTGGTCCGCCGGGTTCTCGGAGGGCCGCCCATCTTTCCAGTCCCCGCGCTCCACCGTCTGCCCGCCGTAACCCCAGCCGGCCACGCCCCGGGCATCGATGACCTGGCCCTTCACGTGGAAGCCGCCGATCAAGAAAGGATAGCCCTCGTCCCGTAGATACTGAAAGAGCGAGCGCGTGTCCTGCCCCATCAGGATGGCGTGGGACGGGTCGTAGTGGATTCGGAACTGGTCCCCTACCCCCGCCCTCTCGCAGATCCGGTGGAGGGCGATCCAGGTCCCGGGCGTGTAGGCGATGTTGTTGTGGAAATTGTCCCCCGTGGTCCAGCCCGGCATCGGGCACTGTTCGACGCGATAGACGAGGCCCTGGGCCTTCGCCTTCTTGAGCAGCGGCACGAAGCTCTCCCGGAAGTCCTCGAGGTTCTGGTCCATGCTCAGGGTCTGGTTTCGTCCCACGAATCCGCAGACCGCGGTCACGCCAAGCAGAGTTGCCGCTTCGAACACCCGCTCCATGAAGGCGTGCTTCTTCCTTCGGATGCGCGGGTCGTGGTGGAGCATGTTATCGAAGTACGCGAGGTCGGAGAGGCCCACACGGTGAGACTGGAGGGCCGCTTGCACGCGTCGCGCGCGGCCTCCATCGAAGGGCGCCCGCAGGTCCAAGGTGTTGGCGACCGGGTCCAGCAAGGCTTCGGCCGGGACGTCCGCCTCGGTCGGATGCAGGGCGGCCGAGAGCTGGATGTCGTCCACGCCCAGCTCGCGGGCAAAGGCGAGCCAGTCCTCGATGGCTCGGTCGGGGTCTGGGTCGCGGACCGCCCGCGGGGTCAGCTCCTGCAGGGCGGCGGTGAGGACGCCGATCCGCATGAATTGGGGTCGGAACGCAGGGACGGACATGATGCCTCCTCGCGCGGAGGATAGGGGCGCACGTTACGCTCAGTGGCCCATGGCCGTCAACCCACAACACCCACAGCCCGCCCACCGCCCGGCCGCGGTCGAACCCCTTTGCGGAAGCGCCGCCTCGGCATACCATCATGGCGAAAGGGGAGGCATCATGACCAGGGTCACGCGTCGTGCGTTCTCGGCCGGGTTGGCGGGGGCCTCCGCCGGCCTGCTCTTGCCCCGCGCCCGCGCGGACGAGGGCAAGATCCCGCCGTCCGTGTTCGGGGGCATCCAAGTCGGCGTCCAGAGCTACACCTTCCGCAAGTTCGGACTGGACCGCATGATCGGGGCCATGAAATCGGTTGGTATTAGCGGCCTCGAGCTGTGGCAGGGGCACCTCGACCCGGCCAAGGCCAGCGACGCCGACTTCGCTGCCGCCCGGGAGAAGCTTGATTCGGCGGGGATCAAGGTGAGCGCGTACTGCGTGAACTTTCCCCCCGACTCCACGGACGAGCACCTCGAGCGCGGTTTCCAGGGGGCGAAGCGGCTGGGCACGAACGTGATGACCGCTTCCGTGCGCAAGAGCCTGGTGCCGCGCCTGGACCAGTGGTGCGGCAAGCACGAGGTCTACCTGGGGCTCCACAACCACTGGTTCGGCGACCCTTGGTTCAAGGGGGACCGGAAACAGGAGTTCGAAGGCCCCGATGACTTCGCGGAAGCCCTGGCCGGGCGCTCCCGCTTCCTGGCCATCAATTTGGACGTGGGGCACTTCTCCGCGGCCGGGCACGACCCGGTTTCCTACATCCGAGAACACCACGACCGCATCGTGAGCCTCCACATCAAGGATCGGGACCGGGACCCCGCCCACACCTACCGCCGCTTCGGGGAGGGCGCCACGCCCCTACGGGAAATCGCCCGGGTCTTGAAGGAGGTGCGCTTTGAAGAGGCCGGACCCCCCCATCCGCCCCTATAGGAAAGGAGTGCCGCCCACATGAGCCGCATCGCGAGTCCACACCGCGTCTCTCTCATCCTGGCCCTGAGCGCCGCCTTCGCCGCGGCGGAACAGGGGCCGCCGCGACAATGGGAGATCCACGACCCGAAGCGGCCCCTGCCCCCGGTGGTGGACCCAAGAGGACCCGGCGCGACCGAGGTTCCCGGACGGCCGCCCTCGGATGCCATCGTGCTCTTCGACGGGAAGGACCTCTCCCGCTGGCATTCGGAAAAGGGAGGGCCTGCGGGCTGGAAGGTGGAGGGCGGCTACGCGGAAGTGGTCAAGGGCGCGGGGGGGATCGTGACCGAGCAGGCGTTCGGAGACTGCCAGGTCCATGTGGAGTGGGCGACGCCCGCTTCGGTGGTGGGCGACGGCCAGGGGCGGGGGAATAGCGGCGTCTTCCTCATGGGGCTGTACGAAATCCAGGTCCTCGATTCGTATGAGAACCGCACCTACGCGGACGGCCAAGCGGCCGCCGTCTACGGGCAGACCCCGCCCCTCGCGAACGCCTCTCGCCCACCCGGCCAGTGGCAGACGTACGACATCGTTTTCGAGGGCCCACGCTTCGCGGCCACCGGCGCTCTGCGCCGCCCGGCGCGGGTCACGGTGTTCCACAACGGCGTGGTGGTGCAGCACGCCGTCGAGCTCACGGGGCCCACGGCGCACAAGGCGCGGCCGCCGTACGCGGCGCACCCCGACCGGTTACCGCTCATGCTCCAAGAACACGGCAACCCCGTCCGCTACCGCAATGTCTGGCTCCGGGAATTGCCGGAGGAGAGGCCTTAGGGCCTAAACGGTCACCCAGCGCCGCGTGCGCGCGGCCTTCTCCATGGCTTCGAGCACCGCCTGGTTGCGGACACCGTCCTCGAAGCTGGGGCGGGGTACCTTCGCGTCCGCGATCGCCTCCAGCAGGTCGTAGACGGTGTGGGTGAAGGTGTGCTCGTACCCGATGAGGTGGCCCGGCGGCCACCACGATTTCATGTACGGGTGGTGCGCGGAGTCGGTGACGATCACGTCGTGAAAGCCCTGGACGGCGCCCGCGTCGGAGCGCAGGAAAACTTGCAACTCGTTCAGGCGTTCCAGATCGAAGACCACGCTGCCGAGGCCTCCGTTGATCTCGAACCGGTTGTAGTTGCGGCGGCCGGGCGCCATGCGGCTGGCCTCGATGGTCCCCAGAGCGCCCCCCGCGAACCGAACCACCGCGGCCGCGGCATCGTCGACGCTGACCCGGCCTCGCTTCTTGGGGTTCTCGGGCAGGGGCCGCTGCTTGATGAAGGTGTGCAGGGCCGCCGTCACCTCCGTGATCTCCCCGACCAGAAAGCGGGCGAGATCCACGGAGCCTTTGGGCGAGCTGGACGGCGGGGACCCGGCGGTAATTGTGGCAAACCATGTGAACGACGCCGGCCTTTCGAACCGCCGCCAGCATGGCCTTGGCGTCCTTGAGGGTGTTGGCCAGGGGCTTCTCGCACAAGACCGCTTTGCCCGCGCGCGCGGCCGCGATCGCGATCTCGGCGTGGCTGTCTCCGGGCGTGCTCACGTCCACGAGGTGGATGTCCTTGCGGTTCACCACCTCGCGCCAATCGGTGGCTGACTCCTCCCAGCCCAGCCGCCGGGCCGCCTCCCCCACCGCCCGGGCGTTCCTGCCGCAGAGGACCTTGAGGCGCGGCTTGAGCCGGGGGTTGAGGAAGGGGCCGACCTGGCGATAGGCATTGCTGTGGGCCCGCCCCATGAAGGCGTAGCCGATGAGGGCGACGTTCACCTCTGGCATTGGGGGCCTCTGGCCGTACTCGCCGCCGCTCAGGGCTTGGGGTAGGGCGAGAGTCCCAGTTTATTCAGCACGTCCGGCGGGCACCCCGTCCACTCCACCACCACCGTGTTGCCCTGGTACTGAATATCCTCGACCCCCATCCGGCTGCTCCAGAAACCGGAAGCGGTGAGGTCGCGGAAGTCGTTGAAGAATTTCACGCCGTGGCTCATCTCCGGGCGGGCCTTCTCCGGCCAGGCGATGTCGTCCAGCACCTGCGCCCGCTCCCCCTCGCTGCATTCGAGGAACGCCTTGGAGAAGCGTCGCCCGCACTCCGCGTCCAGCCAGGCCAGGCCGCCCCGAATCGCGGTCTGCCGCCGCTCGCGCTCACGGTCGTTGGCCATGGGATCGGTCATGATGAAGTCCATGAACTCGGGCACCAGGGCGTCGGAGGCGCTCCCCGAGCGCTCGTCACGGGGGATAACGGCGTCCGCGAGCACCCGCACCGTCGCGTATTCTCGAGTGGTGAAGAACTTTGGCGTGAAAGGGCCCGCCCGGGCCTTCGCCTCCCGGGCGCGGGGAGCGGCGGGCTGGGCCTCCGCCCCCACTACGGGCAGGGCGGCGGCCACGGGCACGGCCCCGATCATCTTCAACAGTCCCCGGCGTCCGATCTCAGCCATCTGTCTTTGCTCCCTTAGAGCGTTCCCTTCCGCCTCTCCTCCGCGATGTACTCGCACGTCCGCATGGCCAGAGCGAGGATGGTCCAGGTGACGTTCTTGTCCGCGTTGTTGACGAAGGGCCCGCCGTCAGTCACGAAGAGGTTCGGCACTTCGTGGGCTTGGCAGTACTTGTTGAGCACGGACGTGCGCGGGCTGTCGCCCATGCGGGTCGTCCCGACCTCGTGAATGATCTGTCCCCCCTTGGAGATCCCGTACTCCTCCTCCCGGTCCGGCATCTTGCTCAGGGCCTTGCCCCCCAGCTTGTCGATGATGAGGCGGAACGTCTCCTGCATGTGCTTGACCTGGTTGAGCTCGTAGTCCTGCCACTTCCAGTGGAACCGCAGCACCGGGATGCCCCAGCGGTCCACCACATCGGGGTCGATCTCGCAAAAGGAGTCCTTGTTGGGGATCATCTCCCCCCGCCCGGAGAAGCCGATGGTGGAGGCGTAGAACTTGCGGTAGTCCGCCTTCAGGGAGCGGCCGTATCCCCCCCCGCTCATCTTGTGGAAGTTGTGCATGAAGCCGTAGCTGGGGACGCCCCGGCCGCCCCAGAATTCGATGTGATAGCCGCGGGGGAAGTCCAGCTTCCGGTTGTCCAGCCACCAGGGCATGAACAGATGCATGCCCCCCGTGCCGTCGTCGTTGTGGGGGATGCCGTCCAGGAGCTGCGGAAAGTGTCCCACCACCTCGGTCCCGGTGGTGTCGGTCAGGTAGCGACCGACGGCCCCGCTCCCGTTGGCCAGACCGTCCGGGAAGCGCGTGGACTTCGAGTTCAGGAGCAGGCGCGCCGACTCGCAGGCACTGGCGGCGAGGACCACAATCCGCGCCCGGACCTGCTTCTCGCGGCCGGTGGCGGTGTCAATGTAGGAGATGCCCGTGGCCCGGCCCTCGGAATTGCTGAGCACCTCCCGCGCCATGGCCCCGGTCACGATCTTGAGCCGGCCGGTCTTGAGCGCCGGGGGCAAAAGGACGGAGGGGCTGGAGAAGTTGGAGTGCGTGGAGCAGCCGCGCCCGCACTGCCCGCAATAATGGCAGGCCTGGCGGCCGTTGAGCGGCTTGGTGAGGATGGAAAGCCGGGAGGGTATGCAAGGGATCTTGAGGTCGTCACAAGCGCGCTTGACCAGAAGTTCGTAGCAACGCGGCGCGGGCGGGGGAAGGAAGACGCCGTCCGGCTCGTTGGGGAGGTTCTCCGGGGAGCCGAAGATGCCCACCAGCTGGTCCAGTTTGTCGTAGAACGGTTTGAGGTCGTCGTAGGAGATGGGCCAGTCGTCGCCGAGCCCGTCGCGACTCCGGCCCTTGAAGTCGTAGGGACCGAAGCGCAAGGAGATGCGTCCCCAGTGGTTCGTGCGCCCGCCCAGCATGCGGCTGCGCCACCACATGAAGGAGCTGCCCTTGGCGGTCGTGAAGGGCTCGCCCTCCAGATCCCAGCCGCCGATGCTCCCGTCGAACTCCCCGAAGCCCTTCAAGCGGTGGCCCGCTCCCCGACGCGGGGATTCGTACGGCCACTTGAACATCGCCCCGTCCTTCTCAACGTCCCACCAGGGCCCCGCTTCCAGGAGCACCGTGTCTGCGCCCGCCTCCGTCAGTACCTTGGCCGCCATCCCTCCGCCGGCTCCCGAGCCGACGATGCAGACGTCGTAGGCCTTGCCTGGGTCCAGTATCTCCATGGCGATCTTGGGGCTCCCTCCCTCCGTCGGTTCCGGGGAAACCTAACTCCTTCCTCCAGTATGGTCAACCGGCCCGATCCCGAACACCGGCCCGATCCCGATGACCGGCCGCGACTCCCCGCCCGTTGGAGGCCGCCCCCGCGGACGAGCGGTGGACGGCGGGGCCTTCCCCCTCAGGCCCGCTGCTGGCGGAAGATCTCGGTGACGGTTTGGATGGTGTCGGCTTCCTGGGCCGACTTGTCCGGACGATAGCGCTTCACGCGTGCGAAGCGTAGGGCGAGACCCGCGGGATACCGGGGCGACTCCTGGACATCGCTGAACGCGATTTCGACCACCAGCTCCGGTCGCACGTAGACCGTCCAGTCATCGCGTCCCACCTCCAGGGAGAGTAGTTTCTCCGTCTGCCATTTTAGGGTCTCGTCGGTGAGCCCCTTGAAGGTCTTCCCGAGCATGACGTACTGGCCGCTCGCGGGGTCGCGTGCTCCCAGGTGCAAGTTAGAGAGCCAGCCCCTTCGGCGGCCGCTCCCCCACTCCACGGCTAGAACCACGAGGTCGAGCGTCCGCGCGGGCTTGAGCTTGAGCCAGTGAAAGCCGCGTTGGCCGGCGGTGTAGGGTGCGGTCAGGGACTTGGCCATGAGCCCTTCGTGCCCGGCCTCGAGGGCCTGGCGCAGGAACTGCGCGGCCACCTCCGGGTGGCCGGTGACGATTCGGGGCAGGAGGGATGCGGGGGGGACCACGCGCCGGAGGCGGTCCGCCCGCTCCGCATAGGGAAGCGCGACGAGGGGACCCTCTCCCTCCAGGAACAGGCAGTCGAAGAAGAACGACGACAGCGGGAGTTCTTGACGGGCCGCCTCCACCGCCTTCGACCGACCCAGCCGCCGCATGGTGACCTGGAAGGGTTGCGGTTTGCCGTCGGGTCGGAGAGCGATGGTCTCCCCTTCCAGCACGATGGCTCGCGTGGGGAGGGTCCGCGCCCAAGCCACGACTTCCCCCACCCGCGGCGTGACATCCTGCAGCTGGCGGGTGAAGACCCGGACCTCCTCGCCGGCCTTGTGGAGCTGGATCCGAGCCCCGTCCAGCTTGTACTCGAAGGCCGCCTCCCCTAGCCGTTCGAGGGCCTCGCCCACGTCCTCCGCGGCGTGCGCGAGCATGGGCGCCACCGGCGAGAGGACCCGGAGCGAAAACCGGGAAAGGCCGGCGGCCCCCTCCTCGAGGGCGGCCCGGGCCACCTCGCCGAGGTCGCCCGAAAACATGACCGCCTGTCGGACGTCGGCCGGCGGAAGGCGGGCGGCCCGAGCGACCGCCTCTTGCAGGAGGCCCTCGAGCGCTCCCTGCCGGAGCTCTCCCATGAGCAGCCCGGTCAGGAGGCGGCGGCCGCGGGCGTCGGCCCGCTCGAGAAGGACCCGGAGGCCTCGGATCTTCCGCTCGGAGGAGCCCGGGCCCTGGTCGGCCGCGACCGCTGCCAAGGCCTTGTCCACGTCGAGGGTCTGGGCGAGAAACTCGGCGAGGAGCGAGACCTTCTCCGTCTTTTTTGTCGTGGATCGGACGCGGTCGACGAGGTCGACCAGCCGATCGAAGTCCATAGCGTTCACCCCCCCGCGACCCGCCCCGCGCGGCGAGCGACCGTCCCTGAGCGCGGTCGGGCCAAGATGCTCCCGGCCGCGGCCTCGGCCTCCCGGGCGTCGGCTTCTCCGGGTTCCTCCGGACCGTAGCGGGCCTGCTGGAAGAGCGTCGTGAGTGTTGCCAGCGCCGCCGCGGGGTGACGAAGGTGGGCCTCTATCTGGCGGGGGGTCAGGCTCGCCCGGAGACGAAGGCCGAAACGGGGGCCCTGGGAGAGGACGCGCAGGTAGGCACGCACGACTCGGCCCCGCGTGCCCGGGTAGGCTCGACGGCGGTTTGGCGGACTGGGCAGGGCCTCCTCCTGTCCGCGCTGGGGCTCCACCAGCTCCTCCCGGGGCGGCTCTTCCCCCGGAGCCCGCCGGAATAGCCGGGTCGCAAGAAAGACACACGCGCCACCGGCGATGGCGAGGAGGACAAGGCGGCGGTAGGCCTGGGCAACTTGCTCCGACCGCGTCGCGGGGTCGGCGTCCGGGAGAGGGAGACGGGAGTACGGCGCGGGTGGGTAGAGGGCAAAGAAAAGGGAAAGACCAAGCACCAGGGGCGCGGCTACGGCCGCGGCCTGGCGCAGGGCCGCTCCCGTCAAGGAGACGTCCCGGTGGGGATACCACGAGAGCTGGCGCGTGAAGTGGTCGAGGGTGAGGAAAAAGACGAGCAGGCCGAGGGAACCCGTGACGCAGGCGGCGGCGACAAGGCCCCCGCGGAAGGAAACGAGGAACACGAGCACGAAGGCGTTGGCAACGCCCAGGACCTCACCCCCGAGGGAAGGCCCTCCCATGAGGAACAACCCCTGGAGGAGAAGAAAAATGATGCCGGCGGGACGGAGCAGCTTAGGCTCTAGGGCGACGAGGGCCAGACCGAGGAGGACCGTGCCTGCGTATAACACGCCCACCCAGGAACGGGCCTTGAGCCGCGCACGGGGCCCCAGAGTCCCCTCCAGCCAGGGGGATAGCCCGTCCCCGAGGACCTGGGCCGCGGCCAGGCCTAGGGCCGCCCCCGCGATCCCCAGGGTCGGGTCTCCCTGCCCCGGCCAGGCGAGGGCCACGCCCGCCCCCGCGCTCAGGGAAAGCCCGTAGAGGGCCAAGGAGCGGGCGGAGGCCAGGGCGGCCCCCGCCGCCGGGGGGCGGGCCGCGCTCACGCCGGCATCCCCAGACTGTCCGCCCGTCCCAAGGCCTCCTCCAACTCCTCCTCCGCGCTGAGCACCGTCCCCGCCACGCCGCGGTCGCGAAGGAGGGCCAGGAGGTCACGGGCCCGCTCCCCCGCCTTCTCTCGGGGCAGCACCCGACGATCGATGGGGATAAACGAGTGGTTGTTCACGAGCAGGACGAAAGCGTGGATGCGGCGGGCGGCCAGGGCTTCCAGGACCTCTTCCAGGTCCTCGTCCGCGAAGGAGATGGTGCCGAGGAGGAGCACGGCCGTGGATCCCTCGGGAAGCGCCGGGCGGTGACGGAGCACCAGCTCGAAGAGCGATGCCGTTCCCTCCTGGCGCGCCCGGATCAGCTCCCACAGCCCATGGGCGAGATGGACGTCCCCTTGGCCCGGCGGTAGGAGGAGGGGCGTGCGCCCCTCGGCGAAGACTTGCACGGTGTCGCCCACGCGGAGGGCGGATGCCACGAAGGAGGCCGCTGAGCGCACGAGGTAGTCGAGGGTGGACTTCCGGCCCGTCCCCGCCCGGTGGGCGCGCTCGAGATCGAGGAACAGCGACAGGTAGGGGACGAGGTCGATCTCCTGCAGCTTGACGACGGGGCGGCCGCGGTGCGCGGTGGCCGGCCAGTGCACCCGTCGTAGATCGTCCCCGGGCCGATAGTCCCTGACCCCGAGGTAGGCCAGGCTCTGGCCGGGCCGGTCCCGGGTCGTGGGCTGGGGCGTCGCGGTGGCCCGTCCCCCCCAGCGCTCGAGGGCGGCGACCGGATAGACCCGGGGGTAGACGGCGAAGGGCTCGACCTGGAGGATGGAGCGGCGGGCCGCGAAGAGCCCCATGGGATCCGCGGTGCGGAGAGAGAGGGGGCCCACGGAGTAGATCCCCCACGAGCGCGAGCAGAAGGTTCGGTATGTGAGGCGACGGCTGCACCGCCCGTGCAGGGGCCCGGGCTCGAGGAGAAGCTGGCGGTGGGCCAGGCCGGGGCCGAAGCTGTCCGCGATCTCTACGAGATGGACGGCCCTCTCCCCTTGATTCTCCAGGATGAGGGACACCTCCACCCCCTCCCCCTCGAAGGCACTGGGGTAGAGCTCGCGGCGGACGGCGAGCCGCCGCAGGCGCCGGCGCGGGAGGGCATGGGCGAAGAGAAGAAGAAGGGCGCCGGCCGCGGCGAAGGCCTTCAGCGCGGGTAGGCCCAGAGCCAGGCCGAGGAAGCCGGCCAGGGGACAGGCGGCCAGCAGCAGGTGGCGGTAGGCGGGCGTCGACCCTCCTTCCATGGTCAGGCTGGCTCGAGGTCGATGGGCACCTCTACCCTCTGCACCACGTCCGCCACCACCATCCGCCCATCCACCCCCTGGACGCGTGAGCGTGGCTTCACAACCACGCGGTGGGCGAGGACGCTCTCCGCCAGCCTTTGCACGTGATCGGGGGTCACGAAGCGATCGCCTCCGATCGCAGCCAGGGCTTGGGCGGCCCGCACGAGCCCGGTGGCTCCCCGGGTGCTCGCTCCGTAAGCGGCATGGGTGTGACGGCGAGTCTCGGCCACCAGCCGCTGGATGTAGCGCACGATCGACTCGTGGACGAAGACCCGGGTCACCGCCTCCTGGGCGGCAACCAACGGGGCAAGGTCGGTCACCGGCTCCAGGCTCTCCAGGGGATGGGTTGTGCGCTGGGCGCTCATGACCTGGACCTCGGTGGCGTCGTCCGGGTAGCCGAGAGAGAGCCGCACCAGAAAGCGGTCGAGCTGGGCTTCCGGGAGCGGAAAGGTTCCCGCCAGCTCGATGGGATTCTGGGTCGCGATCAGGAAAAAGGGGCTGGGGAGGGGGTGGGTGGCGCCGTCCACCGATACCTGGCGCGCCTCCATGGCCTCCAGAAAAGCGGACTGGGTGCGCGGAGTCGCCCGGTTGATTTCGTCCGCGAGGAGGATGTGGGTGAAGACGGGCCCGCGGCGGAACTCGAAGCTCAGCTCCTTAGGGTTATAAAGGGACACGCCCGTCACGTCGCTCGGTAAGAGGTCCGGCGTGCACTGGATCCGGCGCAGATCGGCCCGGATGGAGCGGGCGAGGGCGCGGGCCAAGACGGTCTTCCCCACCCCCGGTACGTCCTCGAGGAGCACGTGCCCACGGGCGAGGAGGGCGGCCACCACCGTCTCCACCGCCCCCCGTTTGCCCAGCACCACCCGCCCGATGTTCTCCACGAGCCGCGCGAAAACGGGCACTTCGGCCATCCCCCGAAATTCTAGCCCGGACGGCCGACCCCTGCCGGCGCCGGCTTGACATCCCCCGGAGGCCGGTAATACCTTAATAGCAACGGCCTTGCCCAGGGAGCTTCGCCTCACCTTCGAACCCGAGCGCCGCTACGACGCCATCGATGTCGCCCGCAAGATCGCGGTTGAGGACGGCGACCTCCTGGCGCGGTACCGGAAGGCCCTCTACTCGTCGCTCCACACCACAGCCGGATACTTGCAACACAGCCTGTCCGCCCGATTGCACCACCGCAGCGACCGCTTAGACCTCTTCTTTCGGACCTTTAGCACCCTCTTTCCCCCCAACGGAGCCTATCGGCACGACCAGCTCCACCTGCGGGCGGAGCTCTCGCCGGAGCAGAAAGAGGTGGAGCCTCGAAACGGGGACTCCCACCTGACATTCATTGGTTCCGGGATGCGCAACTGTGTTACCTACCGTAACCGGCCCGGTACGCCCGTCTATTTCATAGACTTGGACGGGGTGAACACGGGGACGCCCCGCCAGCGGACGACCAGCGTGCTCGCCTACGACGAGGAAGAGGTGGTGGACCGGACGCGCCTCACGGTTCCCGTGTCCCGCCACCCCATCGATTCCATCAACCTGGCCGATCCCCGCCTCGGCATCATCGACGCCATCAACGAGCGGCTGAGCCGCAGCGGCCTGGAAAAAGGCCGCGTCGATATCGCCCTGCCCCCCGGCGAGCGCCACACCGGGCTCACCGTGAACGAGTACGAGACCCTCCTCATGCAGCACGATCTGGTGGAGGTGCTCCGTAACCCCTTGAAATTCGCGGCCCTCAAGAGCCGGCACATGCTCGAGGATCCCCTGGCCATCCCGGGCAAGACCATCAACTACGCGAAGTACGACTTCGTGCGGGTCCTGAACACCCTGATGGAGGCGTTGCGGCTCAACGAGTCGGCGGTGGAGCGGCTGGTGGCCAAAGTCATGGCCGTACCCGCCCGCCGGTTCCTGCGCTCGCGCCGGGTCAGTTTCCTGGCTTCCGACCACCCCGGACAGGGACGGGCCCGTCTGGTCCGAGGCACGTACCAGAGCCCGATCCTGGTCCAGTGGCGCCCGGCCGACGGCCAGACCCGCGAGATCCAGGTCTCGCTCGTTCGCTTCCGCTGACCCGTCGGGCGGGCCGACCGCGCCTTAGTTCACGGGCTGGAGAGGCCGTGGCCGGATCGGCGGCGCCGGAGGCAGGTCCCGCGGATCTTGGGCGATCTGACCGAGCAGCTGGTCGACGGCGTAGTCGATCTGCGCGTCCTTGCCGCGGAGCAGCCCCTCCGGGCCGAGGTCAAGTTCCACATCGGGGTCGACGCCGTGGCCCTCGATGATCCAGTCATGACCCTTGGGGTCCCAGCCGCCGAACTCCGGCTGGGTGACCATGCCGCCGTCGCGCAGGGGCTTGTCCCCCCGGATGCCCACCCAGCCGCCCCAGGTGCGGGTGCCGACCACCGGTCCCAGCTTGAACTCCTTGAAGCCAAGGGCCAGGGTTTCGCAGTCGCTCCCCCCCTGACGGTTGATGAGGGCGAGAAGGCGACCGTGGAAGGCGTGCGAGGGGACGGTGTCCACGGCGCCGTAGCGCGTCCCCCCCACCGCCAGAACCTTCCTGTCCAAGTGGGCCAGGATCATGGGGGCCACGAAGCCACCATGGTTCCAGCGGTCGTCCACGATCAGACCCCGTTTGTTCCATAGGGGTGGGAAGTCGCGGGAGAACTGCTGCAAACCGAGGCCCCCCATGTCGTAGAGGTGCAGGTAGCCGATCTGGCCGTGGCTCTTCTTCTCCACGTACTCGCGGGTCTCCCGGATCCAGGTCGCATAGCGGATGCGCCCATCCTCAGGGACGGTCTTGACCACCACCCGTCGCGCCCCTTCGAGCTTGGGGGCGTTGCCGATCGACAGCTCCACTTCCTGCCCCGCGCGTCCCTCGAGCCGTCGCAGGTAGTCTTCGCCCTTGACCAGGGGCCGGCCGTCGATCGCCACCAGCCACTGGCCCGGCTTGACCCGAAGATCGGGCCGGGCTAGGGGCGAGCTCCATAGAGGATCCGGAAAGTCCCCCCGGTAGATCTTCTGGATCTGCCAGAAGCCGCTGGCCGAGTCGTATTTGAGATCGGCGGCGAGAAGCCCCGTCCCCACCGGCTTGCCCCGGCGCAGGTCTCCCCCGGAGTGGTAGGCGTGCCCGACGTTCAGCTCCCCGAACATCTCGCCCAGCATGTCCTCGAGGTCGTCGCGCGAGGAAATGCGGTCGGCGAGGGGACCGTACTGCTTCCAGACGCCGTCCCAGTCGACGCCGTGCATCTTGGGGTCGTAGAAGAAATCGCGCTCCAGGCGCCAGGCCTCGTGGAGCATCTGCTTCCACTCCTCCCGGGGGTTGATGCCCACCGACCAGCCGGAGAGGTCGATCCTGGCCTCCTGGGCGGCCTCGTCCTTGGGGGCGGCGGTGGCCCCCGCCTCCAGCCGGACAAACCCGTCCTTGGTCTGGTAGACAAGGACCTTGCCGTTCAGCGAGACCTCGTAGGCCAGCACGCCGGGGACGACGGTCGAGACCTTCTCCTTGTCGATGTCGTAGGTCTGAAGCTCCGCTCCCGGCCTCTCCGTCTCCTCGCCCGGTGGCATCATTCCGCGGTTGGGCGCCTTCACCCAGTGGAGCTTCCCTTCCACGGCGCGCAGTTCGTCGTAGTTCCCGGGCGCTACCGGGACCTGAACCAAGCGATCGGCCAGGCCGTCGAAGTCGATCCGGATGGGCTCCACCTTCTCCTCCTTGGCGGCCGCACCCTTCTTCTCACCCTTCTTGACCTCGGCCTTTTCCTCGTCCTTTTTCTCCTCCGGCTTCAGGGGATCGGTGTCGCCCCGGGGGGCGAAGGGCAGCGCGCCATCAGCCTGGAGGGCCAGGACACAGGGCACCGTGGCCTCGTTGACGATGAATCGGGCCTCGTTGCGGTCCAGGTAGGGGTTGATGTGACGATCGGAGAGAACGTAGAGGTACTTCCCCTTCGCGTCCCAGGCGGGTGAGAAGGAGTTGTACATGGGATCGGTGACCTCGTGGGTCTGGTTCGACTGCCCGTCCCAGACCTTGACCTGGGTATACAGGTTCTTGAGGGTCACGACGTAGGCCAGGTACCGGCCGTCCGGAGACCAGGCGTAGCGGGTGATCTCCCATTCCGACCGATCCAGTACGGTGGCGCTGCCGGTCGACACGTCCGAGACCTGGAGCCGGTACTTCTCGTCCCCCCAGGCGATCCTCTTTCCGTCCGGGGAGAAGGCGGGCGGAAAGTGCCAGCCGGGCGGGACCAGACCGACCTGCTTGGGGGGGCCGGCGTTGTCCGCGGTGTGGAGTAGGAGCTGCTCCTCCCCGTTCACCTCCGTCCAGGTCGCTATGGTCTTGCCATCGGCGGCGAAAACGGGCGCCTTGCTCCGGGCCCGGCTGTCCTGAGTGATCCGGCGGATGAGGCCCTTCTTTCTGGTGCGCGCGACCCAGACGTCGCCCCGCGTCTCGAGGACCATGCGCTCCCCGTCCTTGGCCAGCCCCCATGACCGCAGGGTGGGCCGGGGGTCCACGAAGCGCTCGCGCACCTGCAGCCGGTCGCTGGGCAGCTGGATCGTGACCTGCTCGTTCTTGGCGGAGGCGAGGTCGTACAGCCAGATGTCCATCTTGTGCTGATAGACGATCTTGCCGTCGCCCATCGCCGGCCAACGCACATCGTAGTCGTCGAAGTGGGTGAGCCTCCGGACGTCGCTTCCGTCGGGCTTCATCGAGGCCAGGTTCGGTCGGCCCCAGCGGTCGGTCACGAAGTAGATTCGCCCGTCGGGGGCCCACATGGGAAAAGCGTTCTTTCCATCGTAGGTGGTGACCTTGGTGAAGGCGAGCGGCTCGAGGGTGCCGACGTAGATCTCCTCGGCCTCGCCCCCCTTGTAGCGCTTCCAGTTGTGGAACTCGAGCCCCATCTTCTGGAGCGCGAGCCGCGAGCCCCCGGTCTCGAAGCTGACCCAGGCCGCCGGCTCGAGGGGGATCATCTCCGGAATCCCCCCCTCCGGGGAGACGGTGTAGACCCGGAAGTCCCCGTGGGGATGGTCGCGGCGGCTGCGGAAGAGGACCTTGCCGTCGGCGGTCCAGCCAATCGCCTGGTCGGGCGCGGGATGGAAGGTGAGACGGGAGGGCTCTCCCCCCGCCAAGGGCATCACGTACACGTCGTCGTTCCCTTCGTATTGGGCGGTGAACGCGAGGAGCCGACCGTCCGGCGATATCCGGGGGAAGCGCTCATCGCCCTCGTGGGCGGTCAGGCGCACGGCGACACCGCCGCTCACGGGGACCCTCCAGAGGTCGCCCTCGGCGGCGAAGACAATCATCCCCCCGCCGATGGTGGGATAGCGGTAAAAGCCGTCGGGTGGCACGTCCTTGGCTTGGGCCGCGGCGACCGCCGTCGCGGGCGGGATAGCCAGAAGGGCGGTAACGAAGAGGGCAGCGGCCAGGCCGCGCGGAAGGTTCATTTGAGCTCCTCGAGGAGGGACGGCCCGCATTTCATACGCCTTCCGCCCCGCGAGCGCAAGGCTGGGATTCAATGGACTGAATACCCTCGACGGAATCGCCACTGGCCGCAGAACCGCGCCGCCGGTCGAGCCCTCGGGCGCGGACCCCTCTCACCAGTCGGAGGGATCGGCCGTGCTCTCCATCCAGCGCACGAGGTCCCGGAGCTGGGCCTGCCACTGGAGAGCCGGGCCTTGGGCCCGATTGCCGTGTCCGGGTAGGACCCATTCAAAGAGTTGCCCCTCCAGGCGGGCCAGGGACCGGGCTTGCTCCTCCCACGAGTACCAGCAGGCGTCCCGGAAGGCAGAGAGCCGGCCGCGTCGGCGGCTCCAGTACAGCGAGTCGCCCGTGAAGAGAAAGCGGCCCCCCAGAAGATAGACGACGCTGCCCCGCGTGTGACCGGGCACGGGAAAGGCGGTGAGAGCGGGCGTGATGGCGACGGGGTCCAGGCCGCGGAGGACGTCGGTGGCGAAGGGTGCGGCCGCACCGTCACCCTCGTGGATCCAGACCCGCGCGTGGAAGTGCCGCGCATAGCGCCCCGCCTCCGCCACGTCATCGCCGTGGGTGAGGAGGACGTGGGCGAGGCCGCCGGCGTTCTCGAAGGCGTCCACGAGGGCGGGCACGAAGCGGGGCGAGTCCACGAGCAGGTTCCCGCCCTCCTGCTCGGCGAAGTACGGGTTCGCCCCGAAGGAATGGCGGGAGGTGAAGCCGCAGTAGTAGACGCCGTCCTCGAGCGGCTGGGGAAAAAGACCCTCGGTGGGGGGCTTCTCGCCCGTGACGCCGATGGAGGCGGTGGGACACGCGAGCAGGGCCCGGGTGGCGTCGCGCACCTCGGCGGGGGTCGCGGGCTGGCGAACGACCACCGCCTGGCCATCCTCCTCCCCGAACATTTCCGGCGCGCACTGACGGGAGACGTCGCAGTTGATGCAGGAGCGGTCCACGAACCAGGGACCGGGGGCATTGGCGGGATGTCGCCGGGTGGGGTTGGCCATGAACCTGATTCCGATTCTAGCCCGGGAACCGGGGCCGCCCTGGGGTCGGAGCATCGCGAGCGGAGAGGCCGACGGCCCGCCGGCGCGCGGATGTGGTACAACTCCCGCGGTTCCAACCGCCAGGCCCCGGCATGCCCGCTCCCCTTCGCGGATTCATTCTTCAGCCGACTTATCGGGTCGAGTCGGGCCGGCCCGTGATCCACCTCTACGGGCGGCTCGAGGACGGGCGAAGCTTCTTGGCTCGCGACCACCGCGAGGTCCCGCACTTCTTCGTGGAGACCGACGACGCCGAGCGCGCCCGTGAGCTGGGCGCGTGGCGGATTACCCCCACCGACAGGGTCTCGCTCGAGGGCAAAGCAATGTCTCGGGTCGAGGTGACGACCCCTTCCGACACCCTCCCCCTCCGCGAACGGTTGCGGCGGGCGGGGATACCCTGCCACGAGGCGGACATCCGCTTTGCGATGCGGTATCTCATCGACCGCGGCATCCGGGGGTCGCTGTGGATCCGGGGCGAGGCGCGCGCCGTCCCCGGTTTGGGCCTGGTCTTCGAGGACCCCGCGCTTGGTCCCGCCGACTGGACCCCGAGGCTCTCCGTGTTGTCCTTTGACATCGAGACCGACCCCCGGGCTCGGCGGCTCCTCTCGATCGGGATCCACTTTGGCGGGGCCAGCGAGGTCCTGCTCCTCACGCCCCCCGGCTGGTCGACACCTCCCCACGCGATTCCCTTCCCCACCGAGCGGGAGCTGCTCATCGGGTTCTGCCGCCGGGTCCGGGAGCTCGACCCCGATGTCCTCACCGGCTGGAACATCGTGGAGTTTGACCTGGCCGTGTTGGCGCGGCTGGCCGGGGCCCTGGGCGTGTCGACCGAGCTCGGCCGGGGCCCCGGGCGCTTGCGGCTCCGGGCCCGGGGCTGGGGGCGAACGCACGAGGCGATCGTCCCGGGGCGAGTGGTCCTGGACGGCATCCATCTCTTGCGTGGCGCATTCGTGCGCATGGCCGACTACAGCCTGGACGGGGTGGCCCGCGAGGTCCTGGGGGAGGGCAAGAGCATCTCTGGGCACGGGCGGGCGGAGGAGATCCTGCGACTGTTCCGGGAGGACCGGCCACGGCTTGTGGACTACAACGCCACCGACGCCCGCTTGGCCCTCGAGATCCTGGAGAAGCTCCGCCTGGTGGAGCTCGCGGTCGAGCGAAGCCGGCTGACCGGGCTGCCCCCGGACCGCGTGTCCTCTGCCATCGCGGCTTTCGACTTCCTCTACCTGAGCGTGCTGGGGCGCCGGGGCGTGGTCGCGCCCAGCGTCGGGAACGGGGAGGCGACCGCCGAGCCCACCGGCGGGGGCCACGTGCTCGAACCCCTTCCGGGCCTCCACCGGAACGTCGTGGTCCTGGATTTCAAGAGCCTCTACCCGACCCTGATCCGGACGTTTCAGATCGACCCCTTGAACCTGCTCCGCCCGGGAGCGGCGGAGGATCCGGATCCCATCGTGGCCCCGAACGGTGCCGCCTTCGCGCGCCGGCCCGGCATCCTCACCCAACTCCTGGATGAGATCCTGCCCCTCCGCGACGCGGCCCGACGGGCAGGGGAGCACGTCAAGAGTCACGCCATCAAGATCCTCATGAACTCCTTCTACGGCGTGCTCGGAACGTCGGCCTGTCGGTTCCACGACCCGCGGCTGGCCAATGCCATCACGAGCTTCGGGCGCGAGATCCTGCTCTGGGGCAAGGCCCGGATCGAGGCGGGCGGGCGGCGTGTCCTCTACGGGGACACCGACAGCCTCTTCCTCGAATCCGGGGAGGCCGAGCCCGCCGCCGCCCAGCGGCTGGGAGAGGCGCTGGCCGCAGACCTCACCCGCGATCTTGCCGCCCACATTGAGAGTACGTGGCGCGTCCGGAGCAGCCTGGAGCTGCAGTTTGAGAAGGTCTATTCGCGCCTGTATCTCCCCGCTCTGCGCCGGGGCACCGCCGGCGCGCGCAAGCGCTATGCGGGGCTCGTCGAGGGCCCGGCTCTTCGCGCGCCTCTTCTCGGACCGGCCGGTAGAGGAGTACCTCCGGCGGGTGGTGGCCGACCTCCGCGCAGGCCGGTTGGACGACCAGCTGGTGTACCGCAAGGCGCTGCGCAAGGACCCGGCCGCCTACACCGCCACTACGCCACCCCACGTGGCGGCGGCGCGCAAGATGCCGGGTCGGGCGCGCGGGCGCATCGCGTATCTCATGACGCTGGCGGGGCCCGAGCCCCTGGGCGGGCGGCGGAGCCCGATCGACTACGAGCACTACGTCCAGAAGCAGGTGCAGCCGGTCGCGGACCCCGTGCTGGCCTTGCTGGGCCTGGACTTCAACGGGGTGGTGGGCGACGATTCCCAGCTCTCCCTCTTTTAAGGCCCTCCGCCCCGGGAGGTGACGAAATGAGATGGCTGTTCGTCGGAGTTGCCCTCCCGGCCGGGTCGTTCCCGGTCCAGACGCCCTCGGAGTCGGTGGTATGGGCGGACCTTCGTGCGTGTCGGGAGGTGGTTTCCCAGCTCGAAGCGCTGCTCGGCCTGCGGCTTTGTAGTAGAGAAGCTGCCTCTATCCACGAGGAAGTGGACGTGCCCCGAGTGCGGGATTGAGCATGACCGGGACGTGAACGCGGCCATCAACATCCAGCAAGAGGGGCTGAGGATTTTGGAACCACCGCGATGTCCGCGGGAAGTGAGGCGCGTGGAGGGCGCAAACCCCCTGCCGCGGCGGCGCGTGCTGCTTGCGTCGGGACGCCCAGGGAAGCGCGAATCGCAGGAGTCCGAGGCCCGGGCCAAATGCTGAACCCGGGCCGAGACTCAGAGGACGCCAAGACCGACCTGCCGTTGCCCTTGATCGTGGCGGCCAGGGGGGACGGGATGGGGAATCATCCCCTCCCCGGGTTGACGCAACCGAAGCTCAACGCAGGCTTTAGCGACGGGCGCCGGGCAGCCGCGGAATGGTGGGGGCGGTGGGCGGCCTCCGGCGAGCGCCTCTGCCTTCGGGCGCGAGCGGGCAAGCCCGCGGAACATGTCGCGCCGGGGCCGGTCCGGGGGGAGGCCGGAGACGAGGAAAGGGTCCTGGTCTGCGCCCGCTGCCGCCGTCCCGTCACGACCCGCGCAGCGCGGATAGAGATGGCGGGCGGGCACGAGCACGGGTTCGTGAACCCCGCCGGCATCCACTACCACATCGGTTGCTTCGCGCAGGCCGCGGGCTTGATCCCGGTTGGAGAGCCGAGCCCGTACTGGAGCTGGTTTCCGCCCTACCGTTGGCAGATCGAGCACTGCCCGCGCTGCCAGGAGCACCTGGGCTGGCTCTTCAGCGGAGCCGATTCCCAGTTCCATGGGCTCATCCTCGATCGACTGGAAGAGATGAGGCCCTAGTTCCAATTCTTGAGCCGGGGCCAGAGCTCGACCAGCGGCGTCCGCAAGCCGCGGCAGACGAAGATGGGGCCATTCTCCTCCTCCATCCCCCAGGGGTGATGGTGCTCGCCCGCCTGCTCCACGGACGCGCAGAGCCTCTCCAGACTCTGCCGGTTGTCCTGGAGCACTATGATCACATCCCCGCGGAAGCCCCGGGGGCCCCAGAAGAAATAGGTCTGGTGCGCGCTGATCGCGGCGGGCAGCCCGTAGCGCGGGCCGAAGAGGTCGATGGCGCCCGCCTCTCCGTAGTTGTTGGCGAAGACGGCCGCGCGCGCACGCTCTTCGGGGGAGAGGGCGGCGTAAATGCGGGCCACCTCGACGGTCAGCTCCTCCCAGCCGAACTGGTCGCCGAAGAGCTGGGGCAGCGGACCGCGGTGGGCAACCTCGGTCCGGGGCGGGCCGACTCCGAGCCACGCCTGGTAGGCGACGTACTTCTCGGGCGGGAGCAGGGGCAGGACGAGGGGGGCGGTCAGCGCGCCCGCGGCCAGGACCAGGGCCAGGATGCCGACTCTCGGCCAGAGACCCCTGAGCCCGCTCGGCCCACGGGCGAGACCGCCCTCGATGGCCACCGCCCCCGCGGCCAGGAGCATGGGGTAGATGGGGGCCAAGTAGTAGTTCTTGCCCTTGAGCGCGAAGAGCGTCAGAAAAAAGACCACGAACGTAAACCCCAGGGCGCGGAACCGGCCCCGGCGCGCGACGAGCAGATAGCCCAGCCCGGTGACCCAGACGGGCAAGAGCACGGGATGGACGACGAGGACCTGCTGGCCCAAAAACGCCGCCGGCCCCAGGACGACGTTCTTACCGATCCGGGCTACGTTACGGAGATCCTCGAGGGTCGGGAAGCCGTGCTGGACCTGCCACCAGAGGTTGGGGAGGAAGACCAAGAGGGCGGCGGCGCAAGCCAGCCAGGGCCCGGTTTTGCGCAGCTCGCGCCTCTCGGGGCTGAGGAGCAGACCCACCGCGACGGCGAACAAGAAGAAGACGGTCGAATGCTTGTTCATGAGACCGAGGCCGGCCAGGATCCCGAAGGGAATCCACAGGCGGGACGACCCGGTTTGAATGATGCGGATCAGTAGGTACACGCACCCCATCCAGAAGAGCGGTTCGAAGGCGTTCATGGTCAGGATGCTGTCGATGCCCAGGTAGATCGGCATGACGATGACGGCCAGACCGGCGAGGCCCTGGGCGAAGCGCCCGCCTCCCAGCCGCCAGGCGATTAGGCCCGTCAGGGCAACCAGTGCTGCCCCCGCTAGGGCAGGAAACACGCGCAGCGCGGGCAGCGAGCCGCCGAGGAAGAGCGCAAACCTGGCTACGAGGCCGATGAGGGGAGCGTGATCGACGTAGCCCCAGTCGAGGTGCCGGCCGCAAGCCAGGAAGTAGAGCTCGTCGCGGAAGTAGCCATAGCGATTGGCGAGGAGGACGTGGATGAGCAGCTTGGCCGCGCTCAGGCCGGCCAGGAGACCGAGGGCGGGGCCCACTCCTTCGGGGGTCGGGTCGGGGCGAATGATGGCCACGCGCGCATGATCCCCCGCCCCGGGCCCTCCGGCAAGAGAGAGGCCCTACCCAGGGTCCGCGGTCGCGGCTTGACGTCGGACGGGGAAGGAGCCCTTAGACCGTGGCCGCGCGGACCCGGCGCTTGAGGCGGTGCATCTGGCGGCGGATCTGCTTGAGCAGCTTGTGGTCGTGCGCCTCTAGGGCCTTCTCCCGCTCGCCCTTGAGCTGTCGGAGCTTTCCCTTGATCGCGTTCTTGTCTATCCCCACGACTTCGTGATGCTCGTGGGCCTCGATACCGAGGGCGGCGCAGAGGGCGGGAAGCAGGTGCTCCTTGTTCAGCTGGGTGTAGCCCTTGAGCGCTTCGTGGGTAATGCCCTGGGCAATCTCCCGCAGCTCCTCAATCGTCTTCTTCTTCAGCTCGTGGTAGTTGTAGGCCATGGCCGTTCCTCCGCTGGCGACCCCGATTGTACCCCTCGCAAGGCGCCCTGGCCTGCGACCCCGGGGGGCCTGGGGTCGGGGCCGGGAAGGCCCGCGGTCTCGATCCTCACCGCGACGGTTCGAGCCTCGGCACGGCCGCCCCGGGCAGGGCCGGGACCTCGATGAACTCGTGGCCGCTGGCACGGTGGCAGGCGTTGCAGGTCTCGGCGGCCCGCGCGTAGGCGGCTCCGAAAGCGCGAGCGTCGTGGGCGCGGACCGCGGCCAGCAGTTCCGGGAGGTTTGTTTGCCGGAAGGCGGCGGCGACCCCGGGCAGGTTCGCACCCCCGGTCACGCGGGGAGGCGCCGCCTTGGGGAGATCGTGGTCGAAGATCTCCTGTAGCTCCTCCAGCTCGTATGCGGCCAGGGCCAGGCGCCCGGTGCGCACGGTGCGTCCGGCGAGCTCGAAACGCCGGCCCACCTCCGTCATTAGCTCACCGTAGCGGGGCTCGCTTTCCAGGGCCATTGTCTCCCCGCAGGCGGGGGGCCGATTCTCGACCCGCAGGATTTCCGCGGGCACCCCCACACGCGCGAGCTCGACCAGAGCCGCGGATAGGCTGGCGGCGGTGGGGCAATAGGCCTTGCTGTCCTGGTCGACGGTCACTTTGCGGAGGCTCGAGCCGTCGTGATCGACCCGGAGCCCCCCCGCGGTGCGCACGGGGCCGCCCCCGGAAAGCACCGGGTGGACGTACTCGTTCGCCTCCGCGTCCGCCGGCAAGGGGGCGACGGCGAGCCGGCCGTCCCGCAGGCTGGCGAACTTGTACCGCTTCCCGCTCTTGAGGGAGAGGAGGTCCGCCGAGCTGCGGGGCCGGAGGATACGGCCCGGGTCTCCCCCGCTCGCCTTCAGCTTGGCCAAGAGTGGCTCGACCGCGACGCGACAATCGAACAGGGGCGGGGGCAGTCCGGGAGAGGATGCCCGGCAGGCGGTGAGCACGATCGCGCAGGCGACGCTGACAAGGCGGGTCATGCGGGTTTCCTCCGGGCGTTAGACTACACCGCGGAACCTTCGGGCGGGGTCTTGGGGACCAGCTGCGTGAAGAGGCTGGACTCCCGGCGGAAAAAGCCCTCGGTGT
>WNFI01001884.1_pt1 | contig 31686 bp, 14 predicted proteins | sample 5400471 | NCBI WGS metagenome assembly WNFI01 (sample SAMN13153348, study PRJNA577476) | soil metagenome | isolation source: 100 cm saprolite on Douglas fir-dominated hillslope | place: USA:California | collected 2013-09-17 | reverse complement strand
TAGGACTCTTTAAAGTAAATATTAAAGAGCTAAAGGGCTACAAGATATGAACGCATAGTTGGGTAGCCACAAACATTTTAGATAAGTGCTGAATGTCTATAAAGCAAGAATCTAACCTCTAGATACTAATACGCTTGTTAAATTTTATATAAAATTTTATTTTAAAATTAAAAGCGGTAATTAATTCTTAGATCAAGAATAGATAGGCTACAAATGTACGTATTGTAAAATATTTAGTTTAGTAGTACTAATTTATAAAAAAACTTAATGTTAATAATTGTTTATCTCATATTTTTTTTTCATATTTACCTTACTCCCTATCCTACTTCTCCTCCGGACTCCCTATATAGGGAGTCCTATGGAGGAGGGGGGATAGATTACAGGTCCTACTTTTCCACTCTTCCATACATTGGAATATGACAGTAAGTAATTATAAACTATAATTTTTTACTTTTTAAAATAAATCTCTCCTATGGACTGCCATAAGGTAATATAGATAGTATAACGAGTATGCTGGAATTGGATAGACAGGTGAGTTTTAGGAGCTCGTGAGTATCTCGTAAGAGTTCAAGTCTCTTTACTCGTAAGAATTTTTTAATATAGTAATTTTATAAGTATTTACTATTTAATAATAGCGTAGTACTTTATATTTCTCTTCCTATGGAAGGCAGCGGTAAATTTTACCTTATGTAATATACCTACTAACCTCCCTTTTTACCTTAATAGCACTCTACCTAAAATAAGTAGGAGGATTATCCCTCCATATGACATAGTGAGTGTCCACCTTTATGGGAGGGAAGGGAGGAGTAGCCTAATATTTAACATATTTATTAAAAATTTATTTCAAATAAAAGTATTGAATGTAAACTTATTATATTAAAATTTACTCGATAAATTAGATAAAGGGCAGGTGATCCGAATGGTAATGGTGGTTCTCTGTAAAAGAATTGGTTAAAACCGTAAAAGGTTCGATTCCTTTACTGCTCATATTTTTATTATGTATCGCGGCTGCGGTCTTCCCTCCCTACTTACATAGTGAGGAGGATGGAGTAGCGGTAAATTTTGTTAAGTTGCTATAAGTTAAACTTTTATCGATGCCACGATATATTTTTAACCTTATTTTAAATAACCCCTGATTATTAATTAAAATTATAAATTAAAGGGAGGTATGGGCATATGGACCTAACAACTTTACTCTTATTTAATTTAAAGTGATAGTCTATTCTTATAAATAAATAATAATAAAAAAAAATTAAGAATATAATCTTCTTATAAAAAAAAATTGAGTGGTTTAATAAAGAAAAGAAAAAAATGGCAAAAATCATTTAAATAGTTCTCCCTCCTATCCTATGGAAGATAGGATTTTGCTTTTTTTTTCTTTCCCTTATGGTAAAAGGGATGAATGCAAAAGAAAAGTGTAAAATTATAGCTGATATAGTTTAAATGGTTAAAACTTACCATTCATGACGGTAAAATGAAGGTTCAATTCCTTCTTTCAGCTTTAAATTTAATAAACATTATATCTTATTTTGCTTTAGATCCTTTGTTTTTGCTAAATCCATAGCTACCCATAGGATGGATAAGCAAAGTTGTGTCTACTATCCATAGGGAGGAGCCTACACAGTCCATCCATAGGGAGGACCGCGTAGCGAGAGGGGGATGTATTATAGAGAGTTATAAGGCAAATATAATGTTAAATTATAATATTTTAGATTAAAAATATAAGTAAATATTATAAGTTTACCTTTTTTTATTAATTAGTCTTCCCTCTCGCTACGCGGTCCTATGGATTCCTATTAATATGGGGAGAGATGCTAAAAATTTAGGTAAGCAAAGGGTTCAAATAAGGAATAATCGTCATTGGTAAGATAACACGATTGCTAATCGTCTGGGATAGCTCCCTTAAGCGTTCGACTCGCTTTTATTCCGAGAATTTGCAAAATTTTATTCCTATCCTTTTTATTCTTATTTATAATTGTTCCCCAGCTTCGCAGCATAAAGGAGGAGTAATAAAAAAAAATTTTCGAATAAATATGGGGGGCAGCGGTTTTCCCTCTCGCTACGCGGTCCTATGGAGGATAGGAGATCGCTAGAATAGAAAACTTAAACCTATAACCTTAGCTAGCCATATTATACTTTAATTTTTCCTTTAACCTCCTGTTGTTTAAAACATAGGTTTTTACCGCGGACGCGATAAAAATATAATTTATTACGAGCATACTTAGATTCGAACTAAGAACAATTTAATTGACAATTAAACTCTATACCAATTTAGATATATGCCCTTAAATTTTAAAGATAATAGGAGGTAGAGTAATCGAAACTCTGTCTGTAATGTGTAAAATTACTGCTATACCACTCAGCTAACCTCCCTTAAATTAAAAAGGCAAATCGTCCATAGTAGGCTGTTACTTACCGCGTACGCGATAAAAATAAGAAGATACAGAATCCTATAGGAATTCGCTGTTAAGGTAATTAGACTTCTTCTTCCCTCCATACTTACTTTTTCACCATTTTATTTGGTGCCTCTGTTTAAATGCAAAGCAATCCTCCCCTAATCTTTTACTTTATTTAGGGACACTTTGCTTTAAAACCTATACTTCCTCCTTTATGGGAGGGACTTTTCCCCTATTTCTTACCTCACTAGCTTCGCAAGTGAGGAGAAGAATTTTTTATTACCGCTGCCTTCCATAGGAAGACAATTCTAAATAAGAATAAAAAGGATAGGGAGCGCGTTCTCCTCACTTGCGAAGCTAGTGAGGGAAGGAGAGAGGAAGGAGGTGTATCTATTTATAGGAGAAGGCAAAGGTAAACTAAGTCTGGTGGAAGTAGGAACTACTTTTATTTTTTAACTTTTTAAAAGTCCGGATGAAAGTCAAAGCTATAAATTAAAATAACTTATAAGTTATAAACGAGAGAGACACGACTCGAACGCGCAACATCTTACACCCAAAGTAAGCTCCTTAACCAATTAGGATACTCTCTCATAGTTAACAATGAACATATTAATTGTCATATGATTATTCAATAATTGTGCTGATAAATTATATAATTTTGTCTACAAAAATAAGCTCACCTTTTACCTAGAAAGTACCTTATAAAAAAATTTCTACTTAAACTTAATCAACCATATTGCGAAGCAAGGGGCCATTTTTATTTTACCGCTACTCCTCCCCCCAATAGGGATAAGACCGCGTAGCGAGAGGGAAGACTAATTAATTTAAAGGCAAAGTAAAACTAGGATGCTGGTTAATTATTGCCACCATAGGAGGCCTCCTAGCCTTCCATTAGGAGGGGAACACTACTCCTACATAGTGAGTCCTATGGAGGGAAATAAGCCTAAATTATTTATAATTTTATTCCCTATGACCGCGTACGCGAGAGTAATTTGGAGAAAGATAGATTCGAACTATCATAATTATATTGCAAATATAACCGATTAACCATTATCAGATTTCCCCTAATATGTATTGCGAAGCTTATTCTTTTATGTTTATACTCATTATTTTATTTCCTTCTCATCCACTATCTTCCATAGTCCCTTCCTACCCTCTTACATACGAATTAAATTTACTAATTTGGCCTTTACTTTGCTTATATCATAGGAACACATACCTCCTCACTATATAGTGAGGAGGTATGGTCCTACTTTTTATATATCTTTTGTTTATCTAATACTTTTTTTTCTCCCTCCCCCTATCTTATGGAGGATAAAGGAAAGATCCTTTGCTTTCTTCCCATTATTAGGGATTTCTTCGATGAAAAGCAATCCCTCACGTAGTGAGAAGGAGATAGTATTTTTAGCTAAAGAGGAAAGCAAAAGTGTTAAAAAGGGGGTAATTAAATTAAGATTGGATAGGTAAAGTTTTAAATGCGTGGAATGGTATAGGGCTTTCTAATGCCCATTCTAAAGTATTTACAGTTTTATTATTATTATAAACTACTTCACTTGAGAAATATGGTATAGTTTCCCAAGGGTTATTAGAGCTTACTTTACTATTAGCAAATATATCATAAATAATATAACCAAATAAAATTGTAGCTACCACTGAAATTAATGATCCAAAACTAGATACAGCATTCCAACCACTGAAAGCATCAGGGTAATCTGGTATTCTTCTTGGCATCAATTGTGTTAATCTTAGGTTATCTCCTCTACACTTTGCTTTTCTTTTTATCGCACAGTCCCTCACTTGCGAAGCTAGTGAGGAGAGGAAAACCTAAATTCCTAATCTTACGATTAGGTTCAGACTCTGTCTTTCAGCTTAATTTTTATATATAAGATTAAAGCTGATCGGGCGCTTCTGTATTTTTAATAATACAGTACAGGGTTATTGTTGGTATTACTCACCTGTTAGTCGTTGAACGTTCTTTATTCTAAAGCTAATTCAACTTATACCGAATAAAGCTTCGTTGCAAATTGACCTATAATTTATTTTGTTTAAAATTGTCTTCCGCACTATGTAGGAGTACGCGGTAAATTTTCTTTTTATTAGAAATTGCTATCCATGTTTATTCGGAGACTCTCACCTATTTCTATTTAGTTCTAATAAATCTTTAAGGGATTTATAGAGGCATTGTTAATTTATGAATTATGCAATTTTACACGTGAAAATATTTTTCCTTTAAATGGTTTACCACTTAATAAATACTTAGATAAAGTATCTTTTCCCATATTGAATTTTTTTGAACATTTAACAGTTGAATAAAGACCTAAGAAATTCATGTGACTGCAACTCCCATCTTTAATTAAATGGGGAGCTACAGTTTCGTAAACATAAACTAATTTAGTTAATTTTGCTATAGTAGCAGCAGATTTTTTTATTCCATATTGTGGATTATTATTTCCTACTTTGCTACGTTTTTGCATGGCAATAAATTCAGGAGATAATTGACGATTTGCCATAGGATTTAAAAACCCAGAGCGTTTAATACCGAACTCAGGTTTATGTTTAAAACCTAAATTAGAACCAGCAGTAGGAGAATTATTAAGAGTTAAGTACGGGTAAAGTTGGAATAATAAGTTAATATATATTTGCTCCCGTGATAACATAAATTCTTTACTAATAGATGCTGTAGGGCCTAAATCTTCCAATATTGCCAATATAAAATTATTATGAGTATAATACTTTAAGCTGTTATAAATATTAGAATTTCGGTTTAAAACACTAGGACTTCAATAAGAAAGTAAGCGAGTAGAACCGTTTATAGCGCTACCTACATACATTTTTCCATTAATTAAATTAATTCATTGATAAATTATTGTTCTTCTACGATTTTCAATTCCTATTAAATTACGATTTAAATTTGGTTTATAAATACGAACAGGGTCTTTACCTGACCAATGTTGAGTTAAATATTCTGGAAATAAGTGTGGACCATAAGGTTTAATAAAAATTGGGAGAGAGTAATATGAAAAAATTTCACTATAAAAATTTGGATCCTCCTTTATCCATAGGGAGGGAGGGAAAGAGAGATTGAAAAGACTATTGTCTCAATCGATTACATAATTCGATATAATTAAATATATACCAGCCATTCCTAAGAAGTGTTGAGGAAAGAATGTTAAATTAACCCCAATAAATAAAGTCCAGAAATGTATTTTACCTAAGAAATCATTAATATTTCTACCTACAATTTTAGGTGTCCAATAGTAAAATCCTGCAAATAAAGCAAATACTGCACCCATAGATAGAACATAATGGAAGTGAGCTACTACATAGTAAGTATCGTGGAATGCTACATCTAATGTGGCATTAGATAATACAACTCCAGTTAACCCACCTATAGTGAATAAAGCTAAGAAACCTAAAACAAATAATAATGGAGTATTGTATTTTAAACTACCACCATATAAAGTCGCTAACCAACTGAAAATTTTAATACCTGTAGGTACTGCAATAACCATTGTCGCGGCTGTGAAATAAGCTCTTGTATCTACATCTAAACCAACTGAGAACATATGGTGACTCCAAACTAAGAATCCTAATATTCCAATAGAGAACATAGCATAAACCATCCCAATGTACCCAAATATTGGTTTTCCTGAGAAAGTTGAAACTATGTGACTAACTATACCAAATCCAGGTATTATTAAAATATAAACCTCTGGATGACCAAAGAACCAGAATAAATGTTGATATAAAATTGGATCACCACCTCCAGCTGGATCATAGAAACTAGTATTAAAATTTCTATCTGTAAGTAACATAGTAATAGCACCGGCTAATACAGGTAAAGATAATAATAGTAAAATAGCTGTAATGAATATAGCCCAAACAAATAAAGGTAATTTATGTAATGACATTCCATTTGTTCTCATATTTAATGTTGTACTTATGAAGTTAATTGCTCCTAATAATGAAGATATACCAGCTAAGTGTAAACTAAATATAGCTAAATCAACTGAACCACCAGAGTGTGATTGAATTGAAGATAAAGGAGGATAAACAGTCCAACCTGTACCTGCACCATTTTCAACTAATGAACTCATTAATAATAATAATAATGCTGGAGGTAACAACCAAAATGAGATATTATTTAATCTTGGAAATGCCATATCTGGACTACCACAGTGTATAGGTAAAAAATAATTACCAAATCCACCAACTAATCCTGGCATAACCATAAAGAAAATCATAATAAAAGCGTGTGCTGATATTATTACATTAAACAATTGATGATCTCCTTGTAAATATTGAACACCAGGACTTGATAATTCTAATCTAATTAAAACTGAAAATGCGGTACCTATCATACCTGCAAATACAGAAAAAATTAAATAAAGAGTACCTATTTCTTTAGCATTTGTTGAATTGAGCCAATTCATTTTTAAACTAAAAAATTTTTTATTTATTTATTTATTTTTTAATCTAATTTCTTTTAATTTCTTTAAATATACTAATTAACTACTTATTATACTTTTTACTATTTTTTTTTTTAGGGATAATCCGAGATACTAATTTTGACTTTACAATAACTAGATACTCAGTGGTAGGTACTAAATAAACGTACATTACTATTTACCTCTTATCCTTTCCTAATAATGGACTTACATTTTACCGCTTTTAAGGTAGAGAAAATAATTAGAAATTTAAATACTTAAAATTTTAAGATCTATGGTCAACCTTCTATTTATTCCCTCACTAGCTTCGCAAGTGAGGAGTAAAGACTTTTTATTAAATTATTAATATTATTTTTATCGACCGCGTTCTCCTCCTTTATGGGAGGGAGACGGCAGCGGTAAATTTATTACTTACACCCCCTATGGAGAGGGGAGAAACAACCTTTATAAAAAAGATTATAAAAGTATAATAACTAATCAAAATTAATTATCTCTATTTATAAGTAATACTATTATTAAAAAAAAAATAACTTTGCTTTTAATTTTATTGTTCTTCTCCTTTAAGGAGCTCCTCTTTTATTATTACATTTATTAATTTTTGTTATAAAAAAGTAGGGAGTAAAACTAAATATAAATAATTATACAAAAATATAGACACCCTACCCTTTCATAACTCGACCTTCCTACTTTTTATATTTCTTTGCTTTCCTCCTCCCTCTCGCTACGCGGTCCTGTTAATAAGGAGGGTGTAGTTCACATGCAAAGTAAAAATGAGTGGAATCAAACAAAGTATAAAGAAATATAAGTAAAATATTATATTTATATTATCAGTCCTAAAATTTTTTTATTTTATTATGACAAATTTATTTATTCAATCTCCTTTAAGTCAATTTGAAGTAGTTAACTTAATAGGAGTTAATGCTCCAATTTTAGGTAATTTACATTTAAATTTAACTAATTTAGGTTTATATGCCAGTTTTGTATTATTTATCATCTTAGGATTACATATTTATGGAAATAATGATAGTAGATTAATACCAAATAAATGGTCAATATCATTAGAATCATCATATCAAAGTTTAAATACTATGGTAAGAGAACAAATAGGATCACAAAGTGAAAGATATTTTCCTTTCATTTATTCATTATTTTTCTTTATATTAATAGGTAATTTAATTTCAAATGTTCCTTATTCATTTGCAATAACAGCAAGTGGAGTAGTATCATTAGGATTAAGTTTTACAATCTTTATTGGTGTTACAATATTAGCTTTATCTATACATAAATTAAAATTCTTTGCTTTCTTTATACCAGCTGGTACACCTTTAAATTTAGTTCCTTTATTAGTGTTAATTGAATTAGTTTCTTATTTAGCTAGAGCTGTTTCTTTAGGAGTTAGACTTTTTGCAAATCTTACAGCAGGTCATACTTTATTAAAAATACTATCTACTTATTTATTTAAATTATTTTCAGGTAGTTTATTTATTGCTATTCTTACATTAATACCTTTTGCTATATTTTTAGCTTTAGTTGGTTTAGAAATAGCTGTTTCTTTAATACAAGCTTTTGTTTTTACTTTATTAGTTTGTTCTTACTTAAGAGATGCTATTGAATTACACTAATTTTATTCCCTATGGCCGCGCAGTAAAAATATTAATTATAAAATTAATTTATCACTATATCCATCTCCATATACTTCTATTTCTTATTTTTCCCAAACACAAAGTTAATCTATATATTTATTCCCTCACTAGCTTCGCAAGTGAGGAGTAAAGACTTAATTAATTTTGTGTTTGTGTTAATAGTCCTATGGTCACATATGAAGGCTTATGGAGATATAAGTTATTTAATTATTACAAAAAAGGCTAATTTTTAACCCCCTCTCTACATCTACATAGTCCGCTCACAGTTGTTATTTATGGTGAAAAAGATGTGGCATCTTATTATTTTCATTCTTAACTTTTTATTTTCTAGCTCTTCCGACTCCCCTTTAGGAAAGACTAACTCAATATGTATAATTAGGATTAGTTTACTTATTTTATTTAGTTTATACTTTGCTTTTTTAATTTTTCCTTATGGCCTTATGGATATTAATTACATAGGTCTTGTCCCTGATTTCAAAGACTTTTATATTATAGATCTTGATGTCTATGAAAATTATAAAAAATCATTTGCTAATAAAAATGGAACTTTAGAAATGAGGCAATCAAATATTGTGAGTTAGATTGTATATCATTATATCAAATATTAAGTAAGTTTAATACGTTAATTTTTAATAAATTTAAGCTAAATATTAATAAGTATCCAACATTACCTAGTTTATCATTTGATATCTTTAGAAGCCAATATTTACCGCGGACGCGAAAGAAAGATAGTATACATATGTTGAGTGGAGATATAGCTAATGATATAAGACAAGGATATACTGGGGGTTAAAAGAAATTCTATAAACCAAGTTCTGTTATTTTACACTCAATATTAAATAAAATATAATATATTTTACCTTCCTCCTTAAAGACAAGTAATTGTAATCCTTACCTATGGATGGGGACAAAAGCAAAAATTCTAAGGCATATGGATAATATAGCAGTAAAAATTTTTGCAAAGTCAATAGGTGTAAATATAAATAAAAATCTAATTAAAAAAAGGTAAAATATAGGATAATAACTGGATTATTTATAGAGTTTTCTACATTTTTCTTTTTTTTATATATCCTTTACTTCTCTTGAAATAATCCTGAAGGATTAAGGGTTACTATGTACTCCTGCGGAAGGAAGAGAAAAACTACGTTATTGGATATATAATATATTTTAAATTATAGAAAATTGTAACATACTAAAGTGTTAAATATTTAATAATTACTATTTTTAATTTATAGCATCCCTACCTATAGTTAAAGACTTATTTTGCTTTTACTTAAGGATTCCTTCATTCTTATTCCTTTAAGGCAAAGTTAATTAAATTAGAGGTTGTTTGCTAAAATTAAAAATAGTAATGTGGATAAATCATTCACTATAAATTATAATTTACTTTAAGTTTACCACAAAATTAATTCTGTTAATTATATATTTTAATTTACCTATGGTTTTCCTTAATTATAAATAATTATATATTAAGAATTTCTTTTTTTCTCAATTAAGCAAAGGATCTATTAAAAAAGTAGGAGTACCTATGGTGGAGAAGGATTAAACATATTCCTCCTTATATAGAAATGTTTACAAGTTGATATGGTCTTATTTATATGGGTGTAGACTTGTAGACCTGTAGACCTTTAGACCAAAGCAAAAGAAAAGTATGTATGGCCTATCCTCCTTCTCCTCCGTAGGACTCCCTATAGGGAGTCCTATGGAGGAGGGGGAGGGACATTGTTTATAAATAAAGATATTATTACAATATGTAAACATTATATAACATAGGGCTCACTTAAGTAATAGATATATACAACATTATACTTAATAAATAGGGATAAACTTAAAAAGATGAAAGCTATAAACTGAGTAGTCCTTCCCTCAATAGAGATAAAGGAGTCCTATGGAGTAGGGGTTGGTTTATTTTTATCCAGAGGTAGAGACACTCCCTCACTTGCGAAGCTAGTGAGGGAAGGAAAATAAAAATTTATATAAAAAAATTATTAGCAGATTTTATAGTAATAGTATTAGCTCCTTTTTTATTTTTGTTAGTAATATTAGCAATATCTAAATAATTTACTTTTCCTGGACTAGTTGCTCCTCTTTCGAAATTTTTAGTTGTCAATCTAGGAATTATAGGTTCTTTCATTAATCTTCCTCCTATTTTTAATTTTAGACCTGATAAGAAAGCAGGTATAAGATTTATAGATTTTAAATTATGGTCATTTAAATTTTTAACTGCTTTATTTGAGTAAATTTTATTAATAGCAATTCTAGATTTTTTTCTTTTATTTCTAATATTTAAAGAAAGTAGATTAACTAAAATATTACTATCAAAAAAAGGATTATGTAATCTAGTAATTTGGAAAACAACTGGTTTATTAAATTTTCTTGTTAATATTTCAATTATTATTTTAAATTTATTAATAAAAACTTCAGCTAAATTAAATTTTCTTAATTTAAACAATAAACTTCTTTGTAAATTACTTTTTCCTCTTAATCTTGAAATTGCTTTTCTTACTTTTCTTTTAATAAAAGGAATTTTAGCTATTCGTTTATTTCTTAAAGAATTTTCTCTAAGAGTTAAAGAAAAAATTTGACTTTTTTTACTTAACCATTTTTTTCTAAAGCTATTATAATATAAAATAGAAAATAATCTAAATACTTTTTTTTGGGGAATATTTAAAAAATAAAATAATTCTATATTTACTTTATCTGGTGTATGTAAATAAACAGGTTTACTTATTAAACAGTTTAAACTTTTAAAAAAATAAAATAATAATTTATTTATTTGAAATAAATCTTTATTTATATCTATTCCTTCCCTATTATTACTATTATTTGTAGTCTCTTTATTTCCTACGGAAGAAGTATTATAATTTATCGCGGCAGCGATACCTAGATTATCATTAATACTTGTGTTTAAGAAGTTATAAGCTATAGTTTTATTATAATTAAATAAAATACCATTCTTTTGTTGAGTATTTATATCCGCCATAGGACTTATTTTTTGTAAATTATTATTTAAATATTGATGAATGATAGTATTTTTTTTATTTTTATCCTTAGGATTTTCTTTAGAAGAGAAAAGTTTAATATAACCTGTTTTATTTAAAATACTTTCTTTTTTTATTTCACTTATTTTTAGTAATTCTAATGTTGTGTTTTCCCCTTTATTTAAAAGTTTGAATTGACCATTTTCATTAAGGTCAATTTCACTATACTTAGGAATATTTGTTTTTTTAAGAGAAAGAGATAAATTTCCTATTGGCTCTGCTAGTTTACTACGATGAGCAGAAGTTACATTTATTAATCTATTTAATCTATGTAAAACAATACTTCCTTTTGTTTGATTGTTAATTTCCCCCTCTCTAGCTTCGCAAGTAGCGTTCATAAGAATACTCCCACTATCTATAGAATCTATAGAGAATGACTTTGTTTTTTTTAAAAAAGATAAATTATTTTGATTATTTTCTTTATTTGTTTCATTTATTCTGTTTAATTGATAGGATTTTTTTAATTCATTTAATTTTAAAGGACTATACATTTATTTTTATTTTTTATTAAATTTGTCGCGTACGCGCTATTTAATTGACTGTTAAATAAAAATTAAATATAAATTCAATTATATTTTATTTAGTATACATACATTCTATTTTTTTTTAATTATTAACTTACTTTAAATTAATAATTTATAAAACATAAGTAATTGCAGTCCTCCTGCCTATTCACTACATGATGAGTAAAAAGTAGTGCTCCCTTAAAGGCGAAACACTTTTTCTTTTGTATTATTCTTATTTTTATTAATTTATAAATAAGAATAAAAACAAAGCAAAGGATCTATTAAAAAAGTAGGACCTTCCCACTTTTCCTTTAAACAAGGGAAAAGTAATTTTCCTCCTAGCTACTAACTCACTTATAAAGTGAATGAGTCATATGGAAGGAGGTATTACTACTCTTTCCCTTATGAATAGGAGGAATACTTTTAATGAGAAAAATAGGAACAAGATTTAAATTTGGGCTTTTATTCCTTTGTAGAAATTTTGCTTTATACTCTTATATAACTTGAAAAGACTAACCTTTGTCTAATTATGAATTTACAATAGATCTGTCTTTGTTAAATATTTTACCGCGTACTCCTACATAGTGCGGTAGACAAAAACAATTTTGTTGTTGATACTCTACTTGTTTGTTAATATCCTCCCTCTAATTTTAATTCACTTTGTTCCGATTCATTTATTAGGGAAGGGTTAGGATAGTCCTATTTAGGACTATGGGGGAAAAATTTTAGGCTTACTTTTTTTAAGAGTATTCCTCCCCTAACTAGTGTTTATATAAAAGAGGGACACCTTTGCTTCCTTATGTACTGAGTATTAATTAAAGAATAATGAGGAGGGTGGTTAGGACGTATAGTTAGTAAAATGTGTGTTTGTATGTTTAATATAATAACAATAATTATATCGCGTTCGCGGTAAAATTGAAAACATTTGGTCTCGAACCAAAACTTTCCCATTAAAAGTGGGACACTCAACCACTCGAGTTCTGCTTTCTATTTGTTAATTAAATATAGATGGGTTGCCTTTCCTATGGTTTTAGATATATCCCTCCTCCCCTAAGCGTCCACACTACGTAAGGTACTATGTTCCTCACCCTACTCCTTTAGTTTTTATTTTTATTACCGCTGCCTTCCATAGGAAGACAATTCTAAATAAGAATAAAAAGATAGATGGATGGTCCTATTTAGGGGGAGGAGTATACTTTAATAAGTTAGATTTAGATTCAATACTTTTAAAAGTATAAATAATCTATAATTAGTTAATTATAGGGTTCGATTCCTTATAAATATAAAGATTGTACAAAAAATTTTACCGCTGCCGTCTCCCTCCCATAAAGGAGGAGTACGCGGTCGATAAAATTATATTTATATCTTAATCTTAAAAATATAAAGGTACAAGAATACACTCAAAGACTTAATCTTAAGATGAAAATATAAAACTGATTTTTCTTAATAAATAGGACTCCCATCCTCCATTTTAGGGTCCACCTTTATCGGAGGGCCCATCACTCACTCCCTATGGAGTGAGTAGGGAGGGAATTTTAAAATATTTTTCCTTTTACTCCAGACTTTATTATTTAATAGAAAGGATGGCCTTTTGTTCCTTTGCTTTTTATTTTATACTGCAAAGGCAAAATAAGGAAAATTTTGTTTAAGATAAATTTATTAATAGTTAATTTTTATTCAACCTAACTACGATAATCTAGGTTAATAGTAAGGAGCTCTCCTTACCTACCTTATGCTACTTATCCACCTTTATCTAAACTAAAATAAAAGCAAAGGCGGAGAAAGTATGGTGGAATTTATTAATTCCTCTCTTAAAGATCGTACGCGGCCATATGGAGGGAAAGCAAAGGTGTGATATTTCTCCATATAGCCTAGTAATAAGTGTCAATTAAATTAAGATTAAAAATAAATTATAAAATGATAAATTATTTAACATATTTAACAACTATTTTTAATGATGCAAGTGAACCTTGGCAATTAGGTTTTCAAGATAGTGCTGCTCCAGGTTTCACAGGTATAGTTACTTTACACAATACAATTGGATTCTATTTAATTGTTATTAGTTTTGCTGTTTTCTGGGTAATTATGTCAGTTATTTATTACTATAGTTCTTCTAAAAATCCTATAGCCTATAAATATTTAACACATGGTACTGTATTAGAATTAGTTTGGACTATAACACCAGCTTTAATATTAATAGCAATAGCTTTTCCTTCATTTAGATTATTATATTTAATGGATGAAGTAATATCTCCTACTTTAACAATTAAAGTTGTAGGTCATCAATGGTATTGGTCTTATGAATACTCTGATTTTATTACAGATTCTGGGGATTCTATTGATTTTTATTCATATATGATACCTGAATCAGATTTAGAATTAGGTCAATTTAGATTATTAGATGTTGATAATAGATTAATTGTACCTGTTGATTGCCATATTAGATTAATTATTACAGGTTCTGATGTGTTACACTCATTTGCTGTTCCATCATTAGGTTTAAAATTAGATGCTGTACCTGGTAGATTAAATCAAGTTTCATTTTTAGCTGAAAGAAGTGGTACATTCTATGGACAATGTTCAGAAATTTGTGGAGTATGGCATGGATTTATGCCTATTGTTGTAGAAGCAGTATCTTCACCTGATTTTATTGTTTGGTTAGATTCAGCATCTTCATAATTTTTTATTAAATTTTCTTTAAAATCTAGCTTTAATTATTTGTATATTTTCCCTCCCTATGGACCATCCCTACCCATAGGGACTATGGAGGGTAAAGGAGGATCTATAAAAAAAGTAGAAATTAACCCCCGCCCTCCGATGGGGAGAAGAGGATAGGGAGCTTTGCAAATCTTCTTCTTCCTCCCCTCACTAGCTTCGCAAGTGAGGAGAGTAAACCAATTTTTCTAGACCCATAAAGGAGACACTCCTTTACTTTTTTTTTCTAAACCTATACTTCCTCCTTTATAAATAGAATAGTAAAAGATACATATTATGCATACTAATTTTATTTCTATATAAAATTTCCCTTTAACAAGGCAAAGGTGTTGTAGTAAAAGAAAAAGTGTCAAATCACATATATGCTCTGCAACAATATAACATGAAGAAAAAGAAAAAATATTATATTAGTAAAATACTAATATAGAAATTTTCTTTCAAGTAAAAGTAGATATTATAAAAATTGCTGATTTCATAAGCAAATAAAATACATTTTTTTTTATATTTACCTTTGCTTTTTACTCCATCCTCACTCACTTCGTGAGTACAGCGTATGCAAGGGAAGGGAGAAAGGCATAATGTTAAAAATAATAAATAAAAATTAAAACTAGAGATGAATTTAATTTTGGTTCTGATTGAACGTTTTTCAGTAGTTTTAAGACATGCGAATCGTTATTCTCCTAAGGATAAAAATAAATAATTATCCAGTAAAGAATAAGGTGTAAAGGTGAGTAATGGTAAATAAGATCTCTTATAGACTTCTTAAATAGAGGATAGTTAATAAATTTATTTATTAGCGTAACTTAGCTTAGTTATAAATAAAGGAAATTTTCCGCTATAAGAATTGATTTACTTTGTTTAATGGTAGTTGGCAGGGTAAAAGCCTCCCAAGCCTACGATCAATAGCCAAATTTGAAAGAAGAGATGGCCACATTGGGGAAGCAATAGCCCCAAATCCCATAGGGGATCTGCAGTCAAGAATATTAGTCAATGCTCGCAAGAGTGAACTAGCTAACTGAAATCTTAATTACACTTAATCGTGCAATTAAGATAACGTAAGGGAAAAAAATGATAATACCTTACTATTAGTGTTGTCCAAATTACTGGTGCCAGAAGACTCGGTAACACCAGAAACGCGAACGTTAGTCGTCTTAAACAGGCGTAAAGGGTAAGTAGGCAGCTTTATAAAAATTTATGTTAATTTAAGCTCTAATTAAAATAACAAAGAAACCTTATTTGATTAGTTTTTAGCATATTTTTATTAAAAGCTAGAATCATATTGAAGATAAACCAAATAATACTTAAGTGTAGGGATAATATCCATAGATACTAAGTGGAATACTAATGGTGTAAACTTTTATCTACTAATGATTGACGCTGAGGAACGAAAGTGAGAACAGGGAATAGGATTAGATACCCAGTTACCTCTCACCGTCAACGATGAATGGTAGTTATTATTTTTGAATAAAAATTAGTAACGATGTTAACGCGATAACCATTCCGCCTTGAGAGTACGGTTGCAAAACTGAAACCAAAAAAATTAGTCGGTCTCGGAGCAAACGAAGTGAAGCATGTTATTTAATACGAAAGTACGCGTAAAATCTTACCAGTTCTTGCATAGCCAATCCCTCTTATTTTTTATAATAAACTACTCTCTCCTTATTCATAGGAGGGAGGAGAAGATTTTTAAATTTAAGACTGGATTGAGTGATAATTATTTATTAATAAATTTTATTCCCTTTATCGCGTCCGCGGTAAAATAGTGTAAGAATATTTATTTATATTAATTTATCCGTTTACAGGTGTTGCATGGCTGTCGTCAGTCCGTATTGTGAAAAGTGAGGTTAACTCCACTAACGGACGAAATCCCTGTAGTTAATTTATACTTAACTATTAATGATTTTTAAATATTTTCATTTGGGGCTAAGACAAGTCGTTATGGCCCTCATGGACTGGGCTATAGACGTGCCACAAGAACTTTTACAATTTGACGCAAAACTTAAATTTAGATTTTATTATTTAAATTTATAAGGTTTAGCTAATCAGTAAAGAAAGTTATTTGTATTAATCTTAAAACGGATTGTTGCCTGTAACTCGGCAACATGAAGAAGGAATTTCGAGTAATCGTTGATAAGCAACGCAACGGTGAACAATGAATCCGTGATGAACTAACTGTCTGTCGCTGGGGAGAAATTCAGCTTGGGGGAAAGCGCCGCGAAGTCTATCTTTAACTAAGGTAAAACATTATAAATAATAAAAATATTGGTTTATTATCTATATGTCTCTTTCTATTTATTTATTTATTGACTAATTTATTGCCTACCTTTGGTAGGGCTTAGTAGTAAGGAGTATTTTATTTTTTATATTTAACTATAAATTTACCGCTTCCGCGATAAATAAACTTAATAAATCTTCTTAACCTTAAAAAGCTTATCTTAAAAAGGTAAGAAAAATCAAAGGTTAAATTAATAAATGAAAAGAAAATTGATATGATTATTCATTTATTTGAATAGTTAGTGTAGTTATTCTTTATTTTATAATTTTATTATAATTTAACTAGGTATTTAACTGCTTTTTTTAGGTCTAATTAGTTTCGACTAACCCATCTGAGTAACATCTCAAAAGTCATAGCAAGGTAGCTGTACTGGAAAGTGCAGCTGGAAATTATTTTAAATTAACCCCCACTATTTCTTAGTAGATAGTATTTATTACATAATTCATTCGCGTACGCGTCTTCCCTCTCGCTACGCGGTCCTATCTCTATTGGGGGGGAGGAGTACGCGGTAGAAAGGTCATCTCTCCAAATGCCTTTAATAACAAACAAGTAATGGTTTTCATATTAATAGGTAAATTCTTATAAAATATTTATCCTGGTTCGAGTCCGGAAGATGTTAAAAATTAGAAGCTTAGGTAAAACTTGAAACGTAGTTTTATAATCATATTAATATATATTGTATATTAAAAAGCCCCTTCCTTATCCCTATATTTAAATTAGGTAGGGCTACTTAGGAATGGGGAATAAAATTATGAAATAAAAATATTTAAAATTAACTTTAGCTCTATTAATCTAAAGCCACCCCCTTAAATTTAAATCTATCAATGTTCTCTTATTGTTCTAAAAGTTAGCGCGTTATCCTCCCCCTCCATAGGACATAGTACATATTAGTTGTGTCCATCCTATGGAGGAGAAGGGAGAGGAAAACAAATTATCAAATATGAAATATGGTTAACACCTAAAAAAAAAATAAAAATGAATAATACAAATTTAATAAGAAGTAAGTTTCAACATTTTCCTTTTCATTTAGTTGATCCATCACCTTGGCCTATTTTAGTGAGTTTTTCATTATTAAATTTAACAATAGGTGCAGTGGCATATATGCATGGGTTTACTTATGGTGGTTACATATTAACATTAGGATTTATATTAACAACATATGGTATGATATTATGGTTTAGAGATGTTGTAATAGAAGCTTCATATTTAGGACACCATACTAAAGAAGTAAAAAATGGATTAATGATGGGAGTAATACTTTTTATTATAAGTGAAATTTTTGCTTTCTTATCAGTTTTCTGGGCTTTCTTCCACTCTAGTCTATCCCCAGCAATTGAAATTGGAGGTTCTTGGCCACCTTTAGGTATTACACCATTAGACCCTTTTGCTATACCTTTACTTAATACTTTTTTATTATTAAGTAGTGGGGCATTTATTACATATGGACACCATGCTTTAATAGCTGGTAATAGAAAAGGTGCAATAGATGGAGTAATAATTACTATTATCTTAGCTGTGATATTTACAGCTTTACAATATTTTGAATACTCTGTAGCTGGATTTACTATGGCTGATGGAGTTTATGGTTCAGCTTTTTATGCTTCAACTGGATTACATGGATTTCACGTTATAATCGGTACTATCTTTATTGGAGTTGCTCTTATAAGAATAATTAATTATCAATTAACTACAAAACACCACAATGGGTTTGAATCAGCAATTCTATATTGGCACTTTGTTGATGTTGTTTGGTTATTTTTATTTGTGGCTGTATATTTTTGGGGAAATACATAGTAAAAGTTTAGTAAGAATAAGTAAACCGTAAACCTACCCAAACCCCCCTTCCTTTATCCTCCTCACTCACTACGTGAGTCCTATGGAGGAGAATATTCATTTACCTAATTTTCTTAAAATTTTTTGATTTATAATCTAGCTACCGCTGCCACGATAAATTATCTTATAAGTAACAACATAATAATATAGAATAACAATTAAAAGGACTCCTTTCTTTCGCGTACGCGGTAATTATAAACAATACATTCTTCTTACTTCTTTAGGGTTTTACTCCATCCATAGAGATCCCTCCCTCTCTTAAAGATCGTACGCGGTGGCTAAGGATAAAATAGTCAACTTAAAGCGAGTATAGTTAAATGGTATAACCTCTACCTTCCAAGTAGATATTATCAGTTCGATCCTGATTACTCGTATATTAATAAACTTTTCTTCCGCACTATTCTCCTCACTACTTCCGAAGCTAGGGAGGGTGGGAGTACGCGCTATATAATTTTCCTTTATTTAATTACTACTTTATTTTAGAGATCCTTTGCTTATTTCCTTATCTCCTCCCTACTTATCCTTACCCTTCTCCTTCTCCATCACCTTCTCCTGATCCATCAGCTTCTCCTTCTCTAGCTTCGCAAGTAGTGAGGGAGAAATTAAGATGAAAATGAAAATATTATTGGTTTTTTAATTATTTCTTAAATTTATTATATTACTTGCATCTGCCTATAACTTGTTTACTTTCCTTATTACTTAGTAAGGAAAAATCATATGGTATCTCCATAAAGATCCATAAGTAAAGGAGAGTACCTACCTACCGATGGAATTAATAGTAAGAAATGGTATATGTGTTATAATAAATTATTAAGTTACATTTAATAATCTCATTTATATTATAGTTATTATATAATTTATATTAGCTTATGTAATTTAGTCCATTCATTTATCATCACCTTTGCCTTTGCCTCCTCCTCCATCCTACTATTTTAAAACAAAGGCAAATTATAGGATAAATATAATTAAATTAATAAGGGTGTTTGTTATAAGTATAAATTAACTATAAAAGCCAATATTTTTAATAAATATAAAAGCAGAGATTTTTCTTTAACATTCTTCTTATGTACGCGGCCCTCCCTATGGAGGATCCCGCTATATAATTTTTCCCTTGGTTACCTCCTCCCTATGGTGAGTATAGTGAGTAGGGAAAAATTAGGAGTCTAAGCAAAGGTGCTAGAAAATAAAAAAAAAACCAACAAAAATATGCCACAATTAATACCTTTTTTCTTTTTAAATCAAATTGTTATAACTTTTGTTATATTATTTAGTGTAATATATATTTTATCTAAATATGTTTTACCTTCTTCTTTATTAACACAAGTGTTAAGAACTTACATTACTAAATTAAGTAAAAAAAATATTTAATAATACTATTTATCTATTTCCTAGTTTTAACCCCCTTCCTATCATAGCTTTTATAAGCACTCTCCTATACCTGTGGATCTTAGAGAGCATAAGTACCATCATACTTTGTCAGCTTTCCTCCTATTAACATATTTAATAGTTATTAGTTAGGCCTTCCCTACTCACTCCATAGGGAGTGAGTGATGGTCCCTCCCCTTTGCTTTGTCTTTAAGCAAAGGACCTAAAAAAAAAAATAGGGCTCATTATAGGATTATGATTTAACTTGGTATTTTCTTTTCTTTATTTAGGAAAAAATGGAAGGAGTCATCTATAAAATAGATATAAAATGGGAGAAAGAAAAGTTAGTTTTTATATAAAGTTTTACTCTTTAAAAGTAAAATTAAAGGTAAATCATTCATGGCTATTATAGTAATAAGTTACTATGTGATTAAGTTCTCTTAATTCAATGGTTAGAATCACATTCTTCTAAAATGTTTATTCTGGTTCGAGTCCGGAAGAGAACTATAAATACTACATTTAATAAATAGGGAGCGCGTACTCCTCCTTTATGGGAGGGAGAGGGAAGGAGGAAAGGGCGGAAGAAATTAATAAAAATATAAATAGAATGGCTTACTACTCTATAGAAAAGAAGGATATATTTATTTTTTACTGCTTTGCTACCCACTACCTGTTACTCCTTTATTTTTTTTCTCCATAGGGAGCGGAAGGTAATAAAAGTAATTAAATATTTATTCAAATAAAGTAAATAATGGTAATTAAGATTAAATTAAAAAAAAATATTCTAAAGCGAGATGGTGTAATTGGTAACACAGCAGTCTCATGATCTGTTATTTAAGATTCAAATTCTTATCTCGCTAATTATTTTTCGTTTTTTTTTTAATTTCTCCTTATTAGTTTTATTTATATCTCCATCTACATCACCATTTTTATCACTTTCCTTTAGCTCCTTTATATCCTTTAGCTCCCACTCCAATAAAGGAAGAACTCCTTTACTTTATTCCATAAACTGATTTTTCTTTTGGATCCATATCCTCCTTCTATTACATAGTAGTCATAAGGGGGGCCATTAACCGTGTTATAGCTATAATTTTTCGAAAAAAAAAAAACCAATTTTACATTTTGTTTCCTTTTTTAAAATCAACGGTCCGCGTTTTCCTGCGGATCTAATCTATTTTATACTATTATTTAACTTATTTATCAATTGAAAAATTTTAATTAATTAAGGTCTTTTCGTATAATGGTTAGTACAATTCCCCTTCAAGGAATAAATATCAGTTCAAATCTGATAAGGATCAATTAAATTATTTTAATTTTAATATTTATTAGCGCGTACTCCTCCCCCTCAATAGGACTCTCCCTAGCTTCGGAAGTAGTGAGGAGAATAGTGCGGAAGAAAAGTTTATTAAATAAAAATAGTCATTTTCTCTTGGATCTAATCCTCCGGATTCCCTATGGAAAGATGTTTAAAATAAATTACTGTTATGTAAAGCCTCCTATTAGCATTTAAATATGCCCTTTACATATAGAATGATTAGAAATTACCGCGTACTCCCACATAGTGCGGGCCTATCCTCACTTGCGAAGCTAGTGAGGGGGGAGAAAGACAGAAAAATAAAAAGTTATAGGACTAAGTGATGATTTTCATATCAATATTAACATTAATAGTAGCTAAGGCTCTACCTGTTTTAAACACAAATATATCTTCAGTACATTTTTATAGGAGCACTTCAATAGTATTTATAATAACTGGTTTTCTATCAATAAATAGTCTATATTTAGAAACAATAGGAACAGGTATAGGTATTTATAGTGGATTATTCCATGTCACACAAATTACTCAATTTATAGAAACATTTTTCTTTATAATCGCAGGTTTAGTCTTAATAGGTTGGCCTCAAATAATAACAAAAGTAAATAAAGTAAATTATTATTTAACTGATAAATATTCAACAGATTATTCCTTAATAATCTTATTTAGTAGTTTAGGTTCCTCTTTATTAATCACAAGTTATGATTTAATTTCTTTATATTTAAGTATAGAATTACAATCATTTGGTTTATATGTTTTATCTACTTTATATAGAAATTCTGAATCTTCTACTAAATCAGGATTAAAATATTTTTTATTAGGTGGTTTATCTTCAGCAATAATTTTATTAGGTTCAGGAATAGTTTATTCATATACAGGTACAACAAATTTTGAATCAATATATATTTTAAATTCAATAAATGATTTAAATACTGAATACTTCTTACAAGGTTTAACTTTAGGTTTATTATTAATTTTTATAGGATTTTTATTTAAAATAGCAGCTGCTCCTTTACACAATTGGTCTCCAGATGTTTATGATGGTACTCCAACAATAGTAACAATGTATTTAACAATTTTACCTAAAATTGCGATATTTATGTTTTTATTAGAAATATGTACTCATTTTGGTATTTATCATGGACATTTAACTTGTCCTTCCATAGGAGAGGGAGGATCTTTTGCTTGGGCTCCATTTGGATTGCTTGCCTCCTTCGGAGGAGGGGTTGGGGAAGAAATATCTAATAGTTTTTTAGTTGAATCTTCAATTTATAAATTATTATTAATAACTTCTATATGCTCACTATTAATAGGAAGTGTATTAGGATTATCACAAATAAAAATAAAAAGATTATTAGCTTATAGTACTATATCACATATTGGATTTATTTTATTAGCTTTATTAATAAACACAGAACAATCTATTGATTCATTTTTATTCTATATTTTACAATATACAATAACAAATCTTAATTTATTTTTAATTATTTTAGCTTTAACTTATACTCATAAAATTAATAGTAATCAATTAATTAATTTGTCTCCAAATAATAAATCTTTATTAATTAATAAACCTTTACCTCTATTCTCTTCCGCTCCCTATCCTCCAAAGGGAGGGTACATAGGGGGGGAAATTATAAGTTATAAATCTAAAGATTTAAATTATATTTTAGATTTAAAAAATTTATTCTTTAGTAATCCTTTATTAAGTTTATGCTTATGTATTTGTTTATTCTCTATGGCAGGTATACCTCCTTTAATTGGTTTCTTCTCTAAACAGTTTGTTTTATATGCAGCTATACAAAATGGTTTCTATTTAACTGCTATTTTAGCCATAATTGTTTCTGTTATAAGTGCTTCTTACTATTTAAAAATAGTTAAACTTCTTATAAGTGAAAATGAAATTGAAAATGAAAGTGAAAATGAAAATATTAGCTTAAATCTTACCTCTTCTTCTATCTCTTCTTCCGAAGGAGAAAGACAGGAGTCCATAGGGGAGACAGCCAATAAAGATAATGTCCTTTCCTTAAGTGGAGTTCAAGTATTATTACCAAGTAAAGATATAATTGAATTGACAAATGTACATAGTTTTATAATATCAACTTTAACTTTAATACTATTATTATTCTTTATCAAACCTTCTTTAATCTTAAATAGTACTCAATTACTATCTTTATCTTTATTTTATACTTAATGAATAATTTATTTTTTATTTTTATTTTTGTCCCGATTTTAGCTTTCATTTTATTAGCTTTAAATGTTTTATTTTCTGTTCATAGACCGGATGAAGCTAAAGTTTCAGCTTATGAATGTGGTTTCATTGCTTTACCTGGTCAAACTAGATCTACTTTCCAAATTCATTTTATGATTGTTGCCTTATTATTCCTTATTTTCGATCTGGAAATATTATTATTATTCCCATTAGCTGTTACCTTATATCAAGTTTCTATTTTTGGTTTTACTATTGGTATTGTGTTCTTTATTGTTCTAACTATTGGTTTTGTTTTAGAAATCGGAAGTGGTGCTATATCTTTAGTAAATATTGAGCAATCAAATAATAAATAAAATTTTATTTTCACCCCCATCCCTATTCCATACTCACTCCATAGGGAGTGAGTCTTCCATTCTCTCTACCTATGGAAAAAAATTAGGGAGCACTACTTGCGAAGCTTAGACATGTACTAAGGTGAATGAAAGGGCTTAGCTTTAAAGTTAATCCCAAAATATAAGGAAATTAGTCCGCTTTTAACTACAACTCAATACCGCGTACTCCTCCCCCTCAATAGGACTCCATAGGGAAGAGCGGAAGACAGACAAGAGTAAATAATAAATTTTATATAAAAGTGTACTAATCAATTTAGAGTCCTCTACCTTTGTTTGCCTTCATCTTATAGGGAACCTTACGTAACCTTAAGTTTTCATAGGTGTACATAGGTATAATAAGAATCCATAGGGATCCTAACTATGTAGGGAAGGAGTCATTTCCTTATGTCTTTAAACAAAGGCAAATTTCTATGGAGAGAGGGAGGATAATCATATTTTATCCTTTTTTAGTATGTTATACGCTATTTTAATTATACTTTTTGTTTTTATTATGTTAGCAGCTGCAAAATACATTGGAGCCGGATTAGCTTGCTCTGGATTAATCGGAGCTGGAGCCGGAATCGGTACAGTTTTCGGATCTTTAATCTTAGCTACAGCTAGAAACCCTCAATTAAGAGGACAATTATTCACTTACGCAATCTTAGGATTCGCTTTAGCTGAAGCAACAGGATTATTTGCTTTAATGATGGCTTTCTTATTATTATATTCATAATATAAATTTTATATTTAATTGACTGACTCCCCACCCCCTTTGATTTTTATTGAAAAATTTTACTTCTATTCCTCCTAAGAGAATGTGTCCTTTACTTCTACAAGGAGACTCCCGTACTTTTGTCTTTTTTTAGCCAACAAAGGGGAAATAGAAAAAAAACAAAAAAAATAGGAGGTCACCTATCCTTATGGTAGGTAGTTTATAATTAAGGGATTTATTATTAAACTACTATCCTACATAGGAAGGTAGGAGTGTGTAGTAATATTCCCCTATGGAAAGTAAGGGGACAAATAATCACTAAAACAAAATTATTTTAATTAATTATTTTCTACCTTTCTTTGCATTTATTCCCTATGGAGTAGAAAAGTAAGGAGAGTAAAATAGTAAGGAATGTAAATATTATAAAAAAAAAATTAGGTCTTATGGCTGAGTGGTTTAAGCGAGGTACTGTTAATACTTTTTACAGAGGTTCAAATCCTCTTAAGGCCTATAATTGTTCAAGTGGATTTATTCTATTCAGATCATAATTCTATCCTATATTACTTAAAGCACTACTTGCGAAGCTAGAGAAAATAAAAATAAAAAGGAGAAATAACCTTATTTATTTTTATTTCAATTTTACCTCCGTAGGATAGTACATAGTAAGGAGGCAAACAAAATAAGGAGAGAAAAATCCTACATCTTTTACTTGTTTAAAAACATTTGTTTTTTTACCTTTATTTAGAGGATGAACACCATTGTAAGTTTTTCTTAAATAAAAAAAAAAACATCTTTAGCTTAATTAGGTAGAGTATTTGTCTTCGAAACAATAAGATGTAGGTTCAATTCCTACAAGATGTCTAATTAAAGTTTTATAGGTATATTTTAACTTTACCCATATAATAGAAAGTATAGGTTTTCTCCCTATTTCTTCGAACTTCGAAGAATTTTTACCGCTGCCGTTCCCTCCCTCTCTTAAAGATCGTACACGGTGGCTATGAGTAAAAGTAAATATCTATTATATTTATTAATATCGCTCCCTCCTTCTCCTCCTCACTTGCGAAGCTAGTGAGGACTCACTATGGAGTGAGTAGTTGTGTACATAGGAGAAGAGAAAGGAAGACAAATTTAATATAGCCTCGGTTGCTTAGTGGTCAAAGCGCTATTCTGAAGATATAGATATGGGAGTTCAATTCTCTCCCGGGGCAATAAATTAATTTCCTATGGAAGAACACACCTTTCTTTCTTTTTATTCTTATTTAAATATTAATAAAAATAAGAAACCAAAGAAAAAGTAATAGGGGGTGAGGTATTTACTAATAAAGAGTGTAGTATTAATTGGCTAGTATAACAATCTCCAAAATTGAAGGTAGGTGTTCGAGTCACCTCACTCTTGTTTACCCTTTTTATATTTAATTTACTCCTCTAATTTTGCTCTTATATTTTTATAACAGTACCTCCTCCTTTATCCTCCTCACTCACTACGTGAGTCATATGGAGGGAGGGAGAAAAAATATCCAACTTAAACTCTTAAATCTCTCCTTTAGTTTTTATTTTTATTACTCCTCCTTTATGCTGCGAAGCTGGGGAACAATTATAAATAAGAATAAAAAGAAAGCAAAATCCTTTAGATAAAAAGTTAGTTAAAGACTTTAGCATAATGGTTAATGCAGTTCGCTCATAATGGATATTATAAGGGTTCAACTCCCTTAGGTCTTAAACCTTTATTAATTTTACTACTCCCTCTATATTTACTTTGCCTTTAAGCAAAGGTGTTCCTTCCTATTAATAAAGGAGGTAGGTCTTTATTGTAGGTGGAACTTTCTACGTTTATAGACCCAATATGCAGGATAAAATATAGATTATTTGTAACAAAGGTAAAGTTATTATTTATTAGACCTCGCGGCCGAGGCCGGAGGCAGAGGCTAAGTTAATAAGTATTATGTTGTCCTTCCGCAGGAGTACGCGATAGATCTGAGAACATAGAATTTTTTTAATCTAATTTAGGAAATTTGTTAGAGTGGTTTAATAAGTTCGTCTTGAAAACGAATGCTGTTTAAAATCAGCCGTGGGTTCGAATCCTACAGTTTCCGTATGGGGATAAATTTGGTATTTATCAATCGAAAAGTCAAGATTCAATTGGTATAAGGTTCGACTCCTTATTGTTCCATAGGTTTTATGCCTAAATTGAGCGCAATTCTCTCCAGAGGGAACTTTCTTTATATTCTTATTTATACATTAATAAAAATAATAACAGCATATGAGTCCTCCCTATCCTCACTTGCGAAGCTAGTGAGGATAGGGAGGAGATTAAAGAAAAATCCATTCAATTAGAAGAAACGTTTTCTATCCTATTAACAACTCAACCTCATAATTACCGCGTACGCGAAAGAAGGTAAATCCTTTACTCCACCCTCTTCCCTATGGAGTCATAGGAATTTGCCTTTAAGCAAAGGTGGTAGAACTACTTGCGAAGCTAGAGATAACAACAGACTCCAGTTTGCCCACTTCAATTTATTTACTACTCTTACCCTTCGGAGTCAGTAGGTGTTTAACAAATAAGTTAATAGTAGTTTTGCAAACAAATAAAAAGGATCTCTTTAAAAAGTGTAAACTGCTGTTAAGATCTCATAAATAGGGAATAGATAAAAGTAGTCTCTCCCTTCCTTATGGATGGGATACGTGGTGGCTATGGATAAAAACGAACATGTTGAAATTGGTAAACAATCTTCTCTTAAGAAGAAGTGGGTGTAAACCCTTAAGAGTTCAAGTCTCTTTGTTCGTAATGTTTCAAATTTAGTGTTATGGTTCTATTGAACCCCCTTTTTTAGATTAATTATATCGCTCCCTCCTTTTTATTCTTATTTATAATTGTTCCCCAGCTTCGCAGCATAAAGGAGGAGTAATAAAAAAAATTCTTCTCCTCACTTGCGAAGCTAGTGTGGGAAGAAATATGACTCCATAGGGAAGAGGAGGGGATGGTGAAATATCCTTTGACTTTATTTTTTTTTCCAAACTAAGGTCACATTAGTTTAATTGGTAAAGCACAGCTTTGTGGATGCTGAGAAAAGAGTTCAAATCTCTTATGTGACCCTAACTATTTTATCGCGACAGCGGTAAAATTTTATTCCTATGGAGTAGAAATATACTTATATCTACTTTTCCCACTTTTTTAGTCGCGGCAGCGGTCAAATAATTATATTTATCTTTATATTTATCTTTAACAGCAAACCTTTATTATTTTATTTACCATTTTCATTGTTATATTAGTCTTATATTCCTATCGACTCCTCCTTTATGGGAGGGAACGGCAGCGGTAGATTTTTTTTAAGTTTGCTTTTACTTTAAAATTATACCTTAATTTTTATTATATCTATTCTACTTTTTATAACTCCTGTAGCTCCTATGAGTATAAGATTTATATGATTACTATAGTACTATGCTAATATCCTTAATAGATTTAGATTTCCTTTACTATATAAGACATATAAAATTCTATAATTTGTATAAATAAGGATTACCGTTGCCGCGATAAAAATAAATACAAAATTTTAAAATATAGTGGGTTAAGTTTACAGAAGGTTCTGTAGTAGACCTGCAAAGTCTATCTTTTAGGTTCAATTCCTACTTAACCCTTTATTAAATCTAAATTTTATTTAACAATATCGCTCCCTTCCTATGGAGGACTCACTACGTGAGTGTTGATTTATTTATAAATAAGTAAAAGTAAAGTTACTTACCACCTATCTTATGAACTTCAACAAAGGGCTATGGAAAGTGACCGCGTACGCGGTTCCTATGGAGAGAAAGAATAATCCCTCTTTTTTTTTTTAATATTATAAAGCCTGAATAGTTTAATAGGTAAAACGGCTTACTTGTAATAAGTAGATAGCGGTTCAATTCCGTTTTTAGGCATAATTATTCTACTCCTCCATAGGAACCGCGTATTCCTCACTTGCGAAGCTAGTGAGGGAGAGGGAAGACAAATTTAAATAAGAGCCTTTAATTTAATGGTAGAATGGTTTCTTGATAAGGAACTTGTAGGAGTTCAAAGCTTCTAGGGCTTAATTATAATAATTACCTCCTCACTATGTACCCTCACTATGGATAGGGGAGTCCATAGGTATCCCTATTGAGGAAAAGGAGGATAGAGATAAGGAGGAGTTGATCTTGCTTAATAGATTAAGAAAAGTCATAGCCTTTTAATTAATAAAAATTAAAAGTAATTTAAGGTCTTTATCTTTATAAACTAAAGCTAATTTATTCTATGTTTATATTTTATCGCTGCCGCGTTAAATAAAATTTATCCAACCCTAAGAAATAAAGCTTTTCTCTTTTACTTTCCTCTTTAAATGAAAAACTCATATAAAGGGAACAAACTTTGCAAGTAGCAAGTAGCAAATAGCAAGTAGTAAGTAGCAAGTAGCAACATAAAAGGTATTAATTCTAAGAAGTCTTTTTTGTTGTTTATTCCTTACTATTTTTAGGTAATAGTCCTTACCAAAGGGAAATATTGAAGTCCTCTATGTATTTACTTTTAAAGTAATAACGGAAGTATTATCAACTCCTCCTTATCTCTATCCTCCTTTTCCTCAATAGGGATACCTATGGACTCCCCTATCCATAGTGAGGGTACATCAGCATATCCACCTTTAATTTCGTATTACAAGATTTCTTCTTCTAACAAAAGCAAAGGTGGATTACTATGAACAAAAGATTATAATAAGGTTCAATTTAAATTATCGACTCCTCCTTTATGGGAGGGAACGGCAGCGGAGGGTAACAAAATAAAAATTAAATATAATAATAGTCCTCTTAATTGAGGGTAAATAAATTAAAAAAACAAATAAAAATGAGAACATTAAAAACACACGTCTTACTTAGGCTAGTGAATTCATACATAGTGGATTCACCTCAACCAGCAAATATAAGTTACTTATGGAATTTTGGTTCATTATTAGCTGTTTGTTTAATAATACAAATATTAACTGGAGCCTTTTTAGCAATGCATTATACACCAAATGTAGATTTAGCATTTAATAGTGTAGAACATATTATGAGAGATGTTAATAATGGTTGGTTAATAAGATATACACATGCTAATGTTGCTTCTTTCTTTTTTATTTTTGTATATATGCACATTGGAAGAGGTTTATATTATAGTTCTTATAAATCACCTAGAGTATTAGTTTGGTCAATTGGAGTAATAATTTTAGTTTTAATGATGGCTATAGGATTTTTAGGTTATGTTCTTCCATATGGTCAAATGAGTCTATGGGGTGCAACCGTTATTACTAATTTATTATCAGCTATTCCTGTATTTGGAGTAGATATAGTAGAATTAATTTGGGGTGGTTTCTCAGTTTCAAACGCCACTTTAAATAGATTCTTCTCACTACATTATTTATTACCTTTTTTATTAGCTGCTTTAGCTGTAGCACACTTAATAGCTTTACATGTTCACGGGTCAAGTAACCCTAATGGAGTTACTTCTAATGGGGATAGATATGCAATGCATCCTTATTTTATATTTAAAGATTTAGTGACTATATTTGCTTTCTTCTTAGTATTATCTATATTAGTATTCTTCTATCCTAATTTATTAGGACATTCTGATAATTATATACCAGCTGATCCAATGGTAACACCAGCATCTATTGTACCCGAATGGTATCTTTTACCTTATTATGCAATATTAAGATCTATACCTAATAAATTATTAGGAGTTTTAGCGATGTTTGGTTCTTTATTTATATTATTAATATTACCATTAACTGATTTATCTAGAATTAGAGGAAACCAATTTAGACCTGCTATGAAATTAGCTTTCTGGTTCTTTGTAGTAAATTTTTTTATTTTAATGTGGATCGGTTCACAACATCCTAATTCTCCTTATGTTGAAATAGGTCAAGTTGCAACAACATTTTACTTTGCTTGGTTCTTAGTAATTGTACCATTTATCGGTTTAAGTGAAAATACTTTAATTGATGTAGCTACTTCTTCTAAAAAAAGATAAATTTTCTCCCATTCTACTTTGCCCTTGTTTAAAGGCAAAAGTGACTATGGAGGGACTATAAGAAGTAATACTATCCATTATTTAACCCCCAATTTTATTTTTTCCTTTTGTATTTACAAAGCAAAGGCAAAATCCTATGGCCTAAGGCCTATGGAGGGTTGTAAAATCCTCCTTTAGGAAGAGACCTTCCTAAAGGAGGAGAGGGTCTTTCAATGTAAGGAAAAAACAAAAGGTTAAATTAAAATATAGTCTTCCTCACTATTCTCCTCACTATGTAGGGATGGTCCTATTTATGGGGAGGAGTACACGGTAAAACCTAAAATATGGATCATAAATCACATATTCATCGCCTCCATAGGGAACGGCAGCGGTAAAAATAAATAAAATGAATGTATTTAATATATAAATACAAACGTCTCTTAAAAAGATGTAAGATATTACTATTAATTTTACTCTACAATATTTGCAGCAATCTAAAGTAAGATAGACTCGACCTTATTTTTAACTTCTAAATCAAGAGCAGCTTCTCCCTTATTATGTTATCAAAGGAGGATTTTACTATTAACCCCACCTTTATTTTTGTCTTTGTTTTTATTTTTATTTATATCAAAATAAGAATTTAAAACAAATGCAAGGGGGGGGGGAAGCTAGCCTACATTGCTGAGACTATTGGTATAACCCGTAAATTATTCGGAAATAAGTAGGTTGGTATAAGCATAGATTCTCTCGCGTACGCGGTCCCTATGGACAAAAAGTATGAAAAGTTTCTTTCTCTTTAAAAAAAAAAGTTTTTAAGTTATATAATCCCTAAGTAGAATGTATACAAAGTAAATAGTATTAT
>WNFI01019722.1_pt1 | contig 31697 bp, 33 predicted proteins | sample 5400471 | NCBI WGS metagenome assembly WNFI01 (sample SAMN13153348, study PRJNA577476) | soil metagenome | isolation source: 100 cm saprolite on Douglas fir-dominated hillslope | place: USA:California | collected 2013-09-17 | reverse complement strand
AATGAGAATGAACACCACGCTGGTGATCAATCCGAAGGGCGGGTCGGGAAAGACCACCCTCGCGGTCAACCTTGCCAGCCACTTCGCCGCCGACGGCATCCCGACTGCAGTGATGGACTACGACGCGCAAGGCTCCAGCCTGAACTGGCTGAAGCAGCGCGCGCCGCACGCTCCCCGGATTCACGGCGCCAACGCCGCGCCGCAGCGGGGTAACCGCCTGCGCAGCATGGAGATGCATGTCCCCGCGGAGATCCGGCAGCTGATCATCGACGCGCCGGCCGGCGCATCGGGGCTGATCCTGCAGGAGCTGCTGTCCCGGGCCGATTGCATCATCATCCCGGTGGCGCCCTCGGCGATCGACATCCACGCCACGGCGAATTTCATCAGGGACCTGCTGCTCACCGGTCGGATCCGGGCGCGTAACATCCGGCTCGCGGTGGTGGCGAACCGGGTGCGCAAGTCGATACCGGTGTATCAGCCGCTCGAGCGTTTCCTCGCGTCCCTTAACCTGCCGCTGCTGGCGCGCCTGAGCGATTCTGACGTCTATCTCAAAGCCGCGGAGCTGGGGCTGGGTATCTTCGAGATGGACTTCTCGATGTCCTTCGCCGAGCGCGAGCAATTTGCGCCGATCGTGAAATGGGTCGACAACCAGCAACCCGCGCCGGTTCGGGCCGACGAGAAGGTCGTCGAGCTGCCGCTGCCTCGCCTCCCCGCGGTGTTCCGCACCCGCCCCGTACTGGGATAAGGCAAGCGTAAGATGGCCGCCAAAAACAATGGCGCCGGCAAGCCGGCGCAGCGCGAGTTCGTCATCAGCCGCGTCTTCGATGCGCCGCGCGAGCTGATGTGGAAGGCGTGGACCGAGCCCGAGCGCCTGAAGCAATGGTGGGGGCCGAAAGGCTTCACGGTGCACACCTGCAAGGTCGGGGAGCGCAAAACCTTCGAAGACGGGCGCGACTCCATGAAGCAGGGCTGGACCGGAACCATGGAACAGCTCGAGGCGTACCTGGCGAAGGTGTGACCCCGGCGACCGTTCAAAGAGTCATGCCGCCGTCAACGCTGATCACCGCACCGTTGATGTAGCTGGCGTCGTCGGAGGCGAGGAACGCGAACACGTTGGCCACTTCCTCGGGCTTGCCGAGCCGGCCCGATGGCACCTTCGCCGCCATGCCCTTCAGCACGTCGTCGGGCATCTGGTTGAGGATCGGCGTCCTGATGAAGCCCGGGCACACCGCAACCGCGCGAATGCCCTTGCGTCCGAGCTCCCGCGCCCAGGTCTTGGTCATCCCGATCACGGCGAACTTGCTGGCCGCGTAATTGGTCTGGCCGAAGTTGCCGTACAGCCCGACGACCGAGGAGGTCGTCAGGATGACCCCCGATCCCTGCGCCAGCATGATGTCGACCACGACCCGCGTCGAGTTGTAGACGCCCTTCAGGTTGATATCGATCACCTTGTCGAACTGCTCATCCGTCATGTTCTTGAGCTGCGCGTCCATGACGATGCCGGCGTTGTTGACTACGCAGTCGATGCGCCCCCACTTGGCCATCACCGCCTCCACCATGGCGGCGAGCGTCTCCTTCCGGGTCACGTCGACCGCGTAGCCCTCGGCCTCCCCGCCCGCCGACCGTATCGCCGCCAGCGTTTGCTGCATCAACTCCGGATTGATGTCGCACACCGCGACCTTCGCCCCCTCGGCGGCGAACTTCACGGCTGTCGAATGCCCGATCCCGCGCGCCCCGCCCGTGATGACGGCAACCTTTCCCGTAAGCATCATGGCTGCTCCTTTAGGTGCAAGAAACCAAAAAGCCCCTGCACGGTGCAGAGGCTTTTTTGTATTGATGTCTGGCGCGCCCGGCAGGATTTGAACCCACGACCCCCTGGTTCGTAGCCAGGTACTCTATCCAACTGAGCTACGGGCGCGGAGGGGGCGAAGTATAGCAAAATCGCCTTTCGCCCTCGACCAAACCCCTGGAGAAAAAATGAGTTTTGTCCTCGAAGTGCAGCTGCGCATCAAGCCGGAGAGCGTCGACAAGTTCATGTCGAAGTGCCTCGAGAACGCGGGCCAGGCGCGCAAGGAGCCGGGCTGCCGGACGTTCGATGTCGTTGTCGATCCGCAGGACAAGACGAAGGTGATGCTGTACGAGGTCTATGCCGACGAGAAGGCGTTCGAGACGCACCAGCAGACGCCGCACTTCAAGAACTACCTCGCCGAGGCCGTGCCGCTGCTCGCATCGCGCGAGCGGCGGATCTGGAAGCGGGTGAACTAGCCTTCGTCCAGCAGCTTCTCCGCGTCAGCGACGCTAGCCGCCACGTCGGCGCGGATGCCCTGAGTCTCCTGCAGCGTGCGGTTCCACTGCAGATTCGTGATCGACTGGCTCCCGACCACGCGCACGACGCGCTTGACGCCCGCCTTGGCAGATGCCGCCTGCGCCTTGCGCAGGTATTCGGAGGCATTTTCGTCCGCGGGCTTGAGCGCGCTGATGTCGTTGACCACTGCCCATCCGGGCTTCAGCTTCTTGATCTCCGCGAGGATCGTCTCGTAGACCTTACGTGCGTCGTCCTCGCTCATCGTGCCCTCGAGCTTCAGGTACAGGCGATTCTTGGCCGCGTTCGCGCGGATGTCGTAGTTGAAGCTCATGACGAGCCCTTTCCCAGGATGGGCCGCAGGTCCTCGAGCTTGTCGAAGAAGTGCCAGATGTAGTCGCTAGTGCCGTTGATCCGGTGCGGGTGCAGGTCCGCGAGCTTCGGGTCGTCGATGTAGCTCTGCAGCGCCTGCCGGGATTCCCATTCGACGAGGATGAGCACCGAGCGCGGCTTGATCTCGCCCACCGGGGCCTCGCGGAACTTGCCGAGCGCCAGCACGCGTCCGCCGTGCGCCTGCACCTCCTTCGCGGAGCGTTTTGAATAGGCAAGGTACTCGTCGCGGTTTGCAACATTGAAGAGATTCAAGGCGTATACCGGACTGGTCATAGGAGAAAAGCTCCGAGGATGCCGCCCGCCGCGAGCATCCATAAAGGATTCAATTTCGTCGCGAGCATCCCGCCCGCGCTTACGGCGGCAATCAGCCACAGGCGCCCGTCGGGAGTGTTGCCCGGCGTCGCGAGCACGAACCCGCCCGAGTAGATCAGCCCGACGACCATCGGCGCCATGGCGCGCTGCACGATGGCGCGCCACGGCGAATCCTTCATCCGGTCCCAGAGCCCGGCGACCCAGAACGACAGCACCGCCGCCGGGCCGCACATCGCGGCAAGCGCGACCAGCGCGCCGCCGATGCCGGCGACCTTCCAGCCGATCAGGCCGGAGATCAGGACGTTCGGCCCCGGAGCGGCCTGGCCGATGGCGAACATCTGGATGAAGTCCGCAGGCGTGATCCAGCCCCTCACGTCGACCACGTAGCGGTGCATCTCGGGGATCACCGAGGGCATGCCGCCGACGGAGATGAGCGAAAGCAGGCTGAAGTAGAGCGCGATCTCGAGCAGCGTCACAGCTTGCCCTTCGCGGAAAGAAAGAGCGCGACCGCCGCGGCGACGGGGATTACGGCAAGAAGCGAGACGCGCCCCACCGCCACCGCGAGGAAACAACCCATTACGACGACCCACGCGGCGGGCTTGCGTGCGAGCGGCCGGCCGAGCTTGGTCGCGGTGCCGATGAAAAGGCCGGCGCCGGCGGCGCCGACGCCGATGACGATCGCCTTCAGGATAGGAATCGAGGCATAGTCGGTATAGAGCGCGGCAAGCGCCAGCACCCACACGAAGGGCAGCGCGACCAGCCCGACGAAGCCGACGATCGAGCCGCGCCAGCCGAACCAGCGCTTGCCCAGCACGACCGAGGTGTTGCCGATGTTCGGCCCGGGGAGGAACTGGCACAGGCCGACGGTTTCCGTGAAATCGGCGGCGGTGATCCAGCGCCGCTCCTCGACCATGACGCGGTAGGCCCACGGCATGACGCCGCCGAACGAGCGCGCGCCGATCGAGAGGAAGCCGAGGAACAGTTCCGTGAGGTTCTTGGGCGGCGTGACAAGCATTTTTTCGGTCAGAATATACGCTATGCAGCAAGTTCTTTCTTTTACCTTGGCAGTTTCACTCCTTTCAATATCTTTTCTCGTGAAACGGTATGCGGCCATCGGCGAATACCATGTCTATGGCGCGGATGTGGACCTGCCGGTGTCGCGCCGCATGATCGAGCTCGCGCGCAAGCCGCGCGACGTGGCCGAGCGCATCGCATGGAAAAACGGCGAATCCCTCTTCGGATCGGCTTTGCGGGGTCATTGATTTTCTTTTTTGGCCCGGCGTTCTCCTGCGCGCCGGCCATGAAAGGGACGACCCTCGATTCGCCCCGCTATGTTTTGGCTTTTCAGGAAAAAGGGCCCGTCGAGGTCGGCAAACATTTCTCGGTCGAAATTGCTGTCTGCTCAAAACCGGGAAATCCCGAACCCGAGAGCCTGAAGGTCAATGCTCGCATGCCGGCGCACCGGCACGGCATGAACTACGCTCCTTCGGTCAGCAGGCTCGGCCCGGGCCGCTGGCACGCCGAGGGGCTGATGTTCCACATGCCGGGAAAGTGGGAGTTCGTTTTTGAGTTGCGTGCGAACGGTATTACCGATGTGCTTAGAAGTTCCTTCCTGCTTTCCGATCTCGTGCGTTTTTCGGACGAAGAAAAGCAGAAAATACTTTCTCACGGCCCGTGGCCGCCGAAGCTCGAGCGCGATCCGAGCAACCGCGTCTCGGGAAAAGCCGAGGCGGTGGCGTTCGGCGAGCGGCTGTTCTTCGAGCCGCGCCTGTCGGGCACGGGCTCGGTGCTTTGCGCCACTTGCCACGTGCCGTTTCGCGGCTTTCAGGACGGGCGGCCGCGCGCTTTCGGGCTCGAGGAAGTGGATCGCAATACGCAAAGCGTGCTCAATGTCCGCTTCGGCCGCTGGTTCAGCTGGGACGGCGCCAACGACAGCCTGTGGGCGCAAAGCGTCCGGCCGCTCCTCGATCCGCGTGAAATGAGATCGAGCGCCGCCCAGGTTTCGAATCGGGTAAGAAACCTTTTCGGCAGGGAGTACGAAAGCGCGTTCGCCCGCGAGCCGCCCGGTGACGACGAAGAGCTTCTGGTCGATGTCGGCAAGGCCCTGGCCGCATATCAGGAGACGCTGGTCAGCGGCCGCACGCCGTTCGACGACTTCAGGGATTCTCTCGAGAAAAGCGATATGGAAGGCATCGCGCGATACCCCGCTGGCGCACAGCGAGGCTTGAAAATCTTCGCCGGCAAGGGAAACTGCGGCGTCTGCCACTTCGGACCGCTATTCACCAACGGCGAGTTCGCCGACACCGGCGTCTCGTTCTTCGCCGGCAAGGGAAAGGTCGATCCCGGCCGGCATGGAGGAATACGGAAGCTGAAAGAAAATTCTTTGAATTTGTTGGGGAGATACAACGACGACGCCTCGCGATCCACGGCGACAGGCACTCGGCATGTCGATGCGCAGCAGCGCAACTTCGGCGAGTTCCGCGTCCCGGGGCTGCGCGACGTTGCGCGCACCGCGCCGTACATGCACAACGGCAGCCTCGCCACACTGCGCGATGTCGTCAAGTTCTACTCGGAACTGAACGAGGAGCGCCTTCACGCGGACGGCGAAAAAATCCTGCGGCCTCTGAAGCTGAGCGAGAGCGAGATCGACGACCTGGTGGCGTTCCTGGACTCGCTTTCCAGCAAGTAACGAGACAGCCACAGCCGTCGTCGTTATACGACACAAGAATAGGGGAACCGCCACCCCCCTGCCGTGACGTTATTACCTTCGCGCGCCTGTCCAATCTTATTAGCATCAGCCAATCAATATCACCGTTAGTCCCCTGCAAGGAGGTTCCAAATGCTGAAGAAACGAGCCTGGACACTATTAGTTGCAAGCACGCTACTCGGCGCTCCGTTCGCGGTCTGGCCACAGGCGAGCTCGACCAGCACCAGCTCGAGCAGCGCCTCCGGCACGGTTCCGGAAGACCGGCTGGTCGACAGATACACGCCGCTCGCCGGGTCGGAATCGAACTCCAAGTCGCTGGTCACGGGGTTGCGCGACGGCACCGATGTCAAGCTGACCTCCACCAGCCCGTCGGGAGCCACCACGACCACCATCGATCCGCCCACCGGCAAGATGGGCTGGGGCAACGTGAACATCGCGCTCGCGCTGGCCCAGGCAAGCCTCAAGCAGCAAGGCATCACCAACCCGACTCCGGATCAGCTCAAGGCGGCGCTGAACGGCGGCACGATCACCAACTCCGCTGGCCAGACCGTGCAGATGTCCGGCGTACTGCAGATGCGCGCCGACGGCAAAGGCTGGGGCGAGATCGCCCACTCGCTCGGCTTCAAGCTCGGCGAGGTGGTGCGCTCCGATAAAGCTGACAACGCCGGCACGCAGCGCGGCGCTTCGAAACCCGAGCGAGTAGCCGAGCGGCCTGACAAGCCGGAACGCCCCGAGAAGCCCGAGAGGCCGATCAAGCCCGAGCGGGCGGGCCGCTAAGCGGCGGCTTCGGGGAAGAAGAACAAATGCGCACGAAAGCAGTTTGGTTGGTTGGCATCTGCCTCGGTGCCGGAGCGGCGACCGCTCCGGCGGCCGAGCAGGACGAGCTCAGCCTCGGCGTGGGCTTCAACTACACCTCGGGCGACTACGGCACCTCGACTACGACTCAGATCCTCACCATCCCCTTCATGGCGAGGTATGAGCACGCCCCCTGGACGCTCAAGCTCAGCATTCCCTATATCCGCGTCAGCGGCGGCACCGCCGTGGTGCCGGGAGTCGGCAGGGTGAACAACAGCAACCCGAACGGCCGTGGTAGGGGCGCGGGAGGTACGGAGTCCGAAGCGAGCGCTTCAGGCCTGGGCGACGTGGTCGGCGCGGCGAGCTATAACGTCTATAACAACCGCGACGCGAAGCTCGGGGTCGACCTGACCGGCAAGATCAAGTTCGGCACCGCCGACCGGGACAAGGGGCTGGGCACCGGCGAGAACGACTACTTCCTCCAGGTCGATGCCTACAAGACCGTCGACCGCGTCACCGGGTTCGGCAGCATCGGCCGCGCCTATCTGGGAAGCTCGCCATTCATCCAGCTCAACAATGTCTGGTACGTCAACCTGGGCGCCAGCTACCAGCTCAACGAGCGCGACAGCGCCGGGCTGAGCTTCGATGCGCGCCAACGGGCTTCGGCGTCGTCCGATCCGCAGCGCGAGCTGACCGGGTTCTGGACCCGCAAGCTGGACAAGGCCACCAAGGTCCAGGCCTACGCCCTGGTGGGCCTCGCCAACGGCAGCCCCGACTGGGGCCTGGGCGCTTCGCTCGCCTACGCGTTCTGACGGCGCTCGCCGAGCGCGAAAAAGCTTTTTCTGCAGTAGAACCACCCGAGCGCGACCGCGAACAGCAAGGCGGCATAGATCCACCACGCAGTCTGCCAGCCAGCCGCGTCGCGCAGCAGGCCGCTCAGGACGAGCGCGCTTCCCATGCTGAGGGAGGCGATCAGGGTCCAGCCGCCCTGGTACGAGCCGCGCCGCCCAATGGGCGCAAGGCGCGCTACGGCCGCCGGGATGGCCGAGGAGAAAATTATCTCGCCAAAACTGAAGACCACCGTGCCCGCTAGCAGCGCCATGGCGGGACTCGAGCCATGCGAGTAGAGAAGGAGCGCAACCGAAACAAGGAGGGCCGCCGCGCCGAGCTGGCGGAAGGGCCCGGCGGCCTCCATTCGGGCGGCGACCGGAACCGCGAGCAGCGCGACGATAATGCTGTTGCCGCCGAGGACCAGGCCGATATAGCCCTCGCCCAGGCCAAGGTCCATCGCGTAGAGCGGCGAAACGGTCACGACCAGCCCCATCGCGAGCGGGAAAGCGAAACCGAGCAGCGAGAAACCCAGGAATGCGCGGTCGCGGAAGACCGAAAGCGCCGAGCCGAAGAAATTCTCTCCGCCGCGGGCACGCTCAAGCGGCAGCGCGCCGCGTAGCGCCAGGGCATAGAGCAGCGCTACGGACACATAACCGATTGAGCTCAGGAAGGCGAGAAAGCCGTACCCCTGCTCCGCCACGAATCCTGCGGGCATGACGCCCAGCGTGTAGGCGACGCTCATCGCAGTGTAGTTGGCGGCGAGGACCGCCTGCCTCCGCTCGGGCGGTGCCAGATCGAGCAGCAGCGCGCCAGACACCGGCATGTTGATCGCGCCGGTGACGCCGAGGGCGAGGCTCCACGCGAGCAGCGCGACCGGCCCGCCGACCAGCAGGAAGCAAGGCAGCACCGCGGCGGTGCCGAGCGCCGAGGCGAGGAGCAGCGGCCGGCGGCCGATGCGATCGCTCAACGCGCCGAAAACAGGCGCCAGGAAACCCCTGGAAACGTTTTCGAGCAGGAAAGCGATACCGACGATGGCAAAGTCGATGCGCGCCTCGCGCACGAAATAGATGCCGAGGAAGGTCACCAGGCTCATGCGCGAAGCCACGGCGACGAAATTCGCCGCGACCACGACGCTGATTCGCTTGTCCAGCTTCAAAAGCCCGTTTGGCAGGGTGAGGTTTTAAAAACCCCAGTAATCCAGGCCTTCGGGGAGCGGCTCGCCGAGGGTGAGCGAGGCGAGCTTCGCGTACTGGCCCTCCGAGTAGAGCAGCGGCTTGCCCTTCTTGCCGAGCAGCACCTGCTCCACCTGCCCCAGGAATATGGTGTGCGTACCGTGCAAGAGCTTGTTCACGACGCGGCAGTCGAACGACGCCAGCGAATCGATCAGCACCGGCGAGCCGGTGGCCAGCTTGGCCCAGTCGCGCGACTTGAAGCGCCCCTCGCCGGTCTGGGCGCCGCTGAAGCTGGTCGAAAGCTCCCAGTCGTCGGCGCGCAGCACGTTGACGCAGAACAGCTTGCTCTTCGCGATGGCGCCGTGCGTGGTGGCGAGCTTGTTGACGCAGATCAGGACCGTGGGCGGCTCGGCGCTCGCCGAGCACACCGCGGTCGCCGTCATGCCGTAGCGGCGGCCGGCGTGCGCGCTGGTGATGATGCTCACGGCGCCCGCGAGCGAGCGCATCCCCGTCTTGAACTGCTCCGCGTCGACCGGCTTTGCTTCCATTTATTGAATTGTAATCGTACGTGCTAGATTGACCTTCATGGAAACCAACAACGGCTTTCTCGAGCAGGCTCTCATCTACCTCGCCGCCGGGATCATCGCGGTGCCCATCTTCAAGCGCATCGGCCTGGGCTCGGTGCTCGGCTACCTCGTCGCCGGCGTGGCGATCGGCCCGTGGGGCCTGAGGCTGGTCTCGGATCCCAAAACCGTGCTGCAGATCGCCGAGATCGGCGTCGTGCTGCTGCTTTTCCTGGTCGGCCTGGAGCTGAACGCGCAGCGGGTCTGGAACATGCGGCGGGCAATCCTGGGGCTCGGCAGCGTGCAGGTGCTCGTCACGATCGCCGCAGTGGCTGGAATTGCCCTGCTCTTCAAACAACCGCTGTTTGTCGGGCTGATCGCCGGCATGGGATTCGCCATGTCGTCCACCGCGATCGGTCTCGCGACGCTCACCGAGAAGAACCTGCTGCCGACCCCGGGCGGCCAGGCCTCGTTCGCGGTGCTTCTGTTCCAGGATCTCGCGGTGGTGCCGCTGCTCCTGATCCTCAATGTCTTTACGGGAGAAAACAACAATCTGAACCAGAAATCGGCCGCCGAGGCGATCGGCATCATCGTCCTCCTCATCCTCGCGGGCAGGTTCCTGGTGCGGCCCGTGCTGCGCTATATCGCCGAGACCCGGCTGCGCGAAGTGTTCGTCGGCTTTTCGCTGCTGGTGGTGCTCGGCACCGCGGCGTTGATGGAATGGGTGGGGCTCTCGATGGCGCTCGGCGCCTTTCTCGCCGGCGTGATGCTCGCCGACAGCGAATACCGCCACGAGCTCGAGCTCGACATCGAGCCGTTCAAGGGCCTGCTGCTCGGCCTGTTCTTCATCGCGGTCGGCATGTCGGTCGACCTGAGCCTGTTCCAGCGCACGCCCTGGCTGGTGCTCGGCATAGCGCTCGGCCTCGTCGCGCTGAAGCTGGTGCTGCTTTTTCATATTTCGAGGGGATTCGGCTACTGTAACCGCGCCGACGCCGGGCTGTTCGCGGTGGCGCTGTCGCAGGGCGGGGAATTCGCCTTCGTCTTGTTCGGGGCATCGGGCTCCTTGCTTTCACCCCAGGTCATTTCCATCCTGAACGCGGCGGTCGCGACCTCGATGCTGACGACGCCCTTCCTCGTCATGGGCTACGAGCGTTTCATGATGCGCAATCCCGAGTCGCGCACCGAGCGTGCCGCGGACCCGATCCGCGAGTCGAATCCGGTCATCGTCGCCGGTTTCGGGAGATTCGGCCAGGTTGTCGTACGCGTGTTGCGCGGGCTTGGCATAGGCGCCACGGTCATAGACATAGACCCGGGACAGATCGAGACCGTGCGGCGCTTCGGCCAGAAGACCTACTACGGCGACGCCACGCGCCTCGACTTGCTCGCATCCGCCGGCGCTGCCAGCGCGAAAGTGCTGCTGCTCGCGATCGACGATCCGGACGCCGCGCTGCAAGCGGTCAAGCGCGTGCGCCAGCGCTTCCCGGAGCTCGCCGTCATCGCGCGCGCCCGGGGCCGTACCGACGCGTACGAGTATGCCGAGATGGGGATTACAGCGGTGCGCGAGGTGTTCGGCTCGGCGCTGTACGCCTCGGTGCGAATTCTCGTCACCCTGGGATTCGAGGAAGCAGAGGCGGAACGTATCGTGCAGCGTTTTCGCGAGTACGATGAGCGGCAGGTGGCGCAGAGCGCGCCTCATCGCCACGACGTGCAGAAGTTGATCGCGCTCACCGAGAAAGGGCGCCGCGACATTGCGCAGTTGCTTTCCGAAGAGGCGCGCAGCGCGCCGAAGATTGACTAGGACCTCTGAATAGGGCGTAACATGGAATTGCAATGAAGCAGAAGAAACCGATCCCTGCTCCCGCTGCACCGCCCGAGGAGGAGGTTCTCAAGAAGGAGCCGAAGCGCCGCGTCATCGAGCGCCCGGACGGTTTTTACTGGCAGTCGGTCGACAGCAGCGAGGAACGCGGGCCGTTCGCGACGCTCGCCGAAGCCGAGGCGGACATGCTGGCCGGAGGCGAAACCGCCGATCTCGAGGCGCCCGACCTGCTGGAAGCCGAATCGGAGATTGGCGTTTCGGAATGGATCGATCCTGAAACCGGCGGCCCCGCCGAAGACTCAGTGCCCCGGATCGAGGATCACTGACCTTGATTCTTAGGTTCTAGTCCTTCAGGTTAGGTTCTAGTTCTTCAGGTCGGCCGCGATGCCGCCGCGGCGCGCGAGGCAATCTCCACCAGCAGGTCGTTGAGCAGGCTGGGATCCACCGGCTTGGTGAGGTGGTAGTCGAAGCCCGCCTCGGTCGCGCGCCGGCGATCGCCTTCCTGCCCCCAGCCGCTGAGGGCCACCAGCGTCACCCGGCTGCCGCGCCGCTCGCGCATCGCGCGCGCCACGTCGTAGCCGTCCGCGCCCGGCATGCCGATGTCCAGAACCGCGATCCCGGGATCGAAGGTCTCGGCCAGCTGGAGCGCGGCGTCGCCGTCGTAGGCCACCCTGACTTCGTAGCCGTAGAGCGCGAGGATGCGCTGCAGCGAGTCGGCGGCGTCCTGGTTATCGTCCACCACGAGAATCCGGAATCCAGGCGAAGGCGCCGCCGCCGCATCGCGCGGTTTCTCCGGCTCGTGAATCCTGTCCATGGACGCGGCGAGCGGCAGGCGCACGATGAACTCGGCGCCGCGCCCCGGGCCGGCGCTGCGCGCCTCGACCTTGCCGCCGTGCAGGCTGACGATGCCCTGCACCAGGGACAGGCCGATGCCAAGGCCGCCGCCCGCGCGCGTGCCGGTGAGCTGCGAATAAGGCTTGAACAGGCGCGAGGCGACCTCGGACGCGAAACCGATGCCGTTGTCCTCGACCGTGACCACGACCGCGTTGCCCTCGACCGCTGCGCTCAGGGTGATCTCGCCGCGCGGCTCGGTGAACTTGGCGGCGTTGTTGAGCAGGTTCGAGAACACCTGCGCGAGCCGCGTCGGGTCGGCGTCGACCATCACGCGCTTGCCCGGCAGCAGCACCGAGAGGCGATGGCCGGCGGAGGTGATATAGGGCCGGCTCATCTCGAGCGCCATATCGATCGCGCGCTCGAGGGCGATGCGCTCCTTGCGCACCAGGAACTTGCCGCGCGAGATGCGCTCGATGTCCAGCAGATCGTCGATCAGGCGCGACATCTGTTCCACCTGCCTGACGATGACGTCGCGGCTCCAGGCAAGCTCCGGATCGAGCGGCCCCTTGCGGCCGAGGATCGCCACCGCGTTGCGGATCGGCGCGAGCGGATTGCGCAGCTCGTGAGCGAGGGTCGCCAGGAAGTCGTCCTTGCGCCGGTCGGCCGCCTTCTGCGTGTCCTCGGCGAGCTTGCGGTCGTGCACGTCGCTAGCGATCGTCACCCAGCCGTCGGGATGGCCGGAAGCGTCGAGAATCGGCGTGTACATCACGCTGATCCATCTTTGCCCGAGCCCGGGAAGGTCGGCGAGGCGCTCGTACTGCACCGGCTCGCCTTTCAGAACGCGCGCCACGTGCGGCGCGATCTCGCGCATCTGCTCGGCGCCCAGCACTTCTCCGATCGCGCGGTCCACGACTTCCTTCGCCGGTCTTCCGAGCCAGCGCTCGTAGACCGGGTTCATCCAGATGTAGCGCAGGTCGTTGCCGGTGCGCACCACCGCCGCCGACATCGTGTCGGTGATCACCTGCAGCTGCTCGCGCGCGTCGCGCAGCGCTTCCTCGGAGCGTTTGCGATCGTCGATGTCGTGGATCACCGAGACCCAGCCGGTTACGGCGCCCGGCCCCTTTTGCCCCGAGTCGTCGAAAGTCGGCTCCAGGATCACGTGGATCCAGCGGCGCCGCCCGAGCAGCGGCCGCCGCGCGAAGCGCTCGTACTCGACGCGGTGGCCGGTGAGCACCTGCTCGACGTGGGTCCGTATCTGGTCCAGCGCTTCCAGGCCGAGAATCTCGAACATCGGCCGGCCGATCATCTCTTCGGGCTTTTTCTGCCCGACCCACTCGGCATACAGCCGGTTCACCCAGAGATAGCGCATGTCCTTGCTGCAGCGCGCGACCGCCGCGGACATCGTGTCCGTGACGATCTGCAGATCGCTCTCCTTCACCTCCAGGCTGGCGCGCGTCTGGCGGTGATTCTCGATCTCCTGCTCCAGGCTCTCCGCATGCCGCTTCGCCGCCTCGGCCTGCTTTTCGGCACGCTCGCGCGCGCCGTGCATCGCGCCGCCGAGGGCGATGATGAGCAGGGCGGAAAGCAGGAAGCCGAGCAAGCGGCCGACGTCGCTCAGGTTTTCCACGCTGATCGAGCCGCGCGGCTCGATGAAGAAATAGTTGACCGCGAGATAGCCGACGATGGCGGCGAGCAGGCCCGGCTTGTACCCCCCGGCCCACACCGCCACGGCGATCGCGCCGTACAGCGTCACCGTCGCCGCGCCGCGCCCGACCAGGGGGTCGATCAGGCCGCGAATGAGCGCACTTCTCGCGGTCGCCCTTCATCGCTTTCGCGGTCACCGCGATGATCGGCAGGTCCTTCTTCTCGTGCAGCTTGCGGATCTCGCGAATCGTGGTGATGCCGTCCATGTCCGGCATCATGATGTCCATCAGCACGATGTCGATCCGCGGGTCCTCCTTCACCAGGCGGATCGCCTCACGGCCGTTGTTGGCCGACACCATCTGCATTCCCTGGTCGTGGAGCACCGCCGACAGCGCGAAGATGTTGCGCATGTCGTCGTCGACGATGAGCGCCTTCCTGCCCTCGAGCACGCGGCTCGAGTTGTGGAGGTCCTCGACGGCCAGGCGCTCCTCCGGAGACAGGCCCGCCACGCTGCGGTGCAGGAAGAAATAGACGAAATCCATCAATCTCTCGAGCGAGCGCGCTTCGCGCAGCGCGAACACGCCGTCGCCGCGCTTCCAGCGCCCGAGCGCGCCCGCGCCCGCGGCGCCGAACATCACGATCGGCAGCTGGCGCGTCACCGCCTGCTGCTCGAGGATCTCGACCAGATCCGCCGGCTGCAGATCGGCGGCGCCGTTGCGCACCACCAGGCAGTCGACCTGCTGCGAGCGCAGCAGGTCGCAGATCTTCGCGGCGCTGTCCAAAGCGAAGACGTCCACTTCCTCGGGCTTGAGGCGCGCCGCGATGGCGTCGCGGTCGGCGCCCGGCGGCATCAGCAGCGCGAGCCTGCGCCGCGGCCGCGAGATGTATTCCTTCAGCTGCGCCATCGCGCGGTCGATCACGTCGCGCGAGCTCACGGGCTTGGCGATGAAGCCGATCGCGCCTGAATTGAGCGCCCGGTCACGCGAGTCGTCGGTCGACACCACGCACACGGGGATATGCCGGGTGGAGAGATCCGCCTTCAACCGGTCGAGGATCCGCCAGCCCTGCATGTCGGGCAGGAAGATGTCGAGCGAGATGACCGAGGGCTGGTGCTCCTTGACCATCGACAGCGCCCCGGCGGCGCTGCCGCTCACCAGGCCCTTGAAGCCCTTCTGCCGTGCTGCCTCGAGCAGCACCCTGGCGAAGCCCAGATCGTTCTCCACGATCAGCAGCGTCTGGTCGTCCGGCTGGATGTCGGCGCGGTCGTCGCCCGCGTCGTTGCCCGGAATCGCGACCTCCGCTTCTTCGTAGATGGGATTTACGCTCTGGATCTCCAGAGACGCCTTCTGGATTGCAGCCGCCGCTTCCGCCACCGCGAAGCGCGATCCGGCCTGCCGCTGCGGGCGCGGCGCGCGCTGCATGTAGGACAGCGGCAGGTAGAGCGTGAACGTGCTGCCGCTTCCCGCCGCGCTGACGAGCCGGATCTCGCCGCCGAGCAGCTTCGACAGCTCGCGGCTGATGGCGAGGCCCAGGCCGGTGCCGCCGTACTTGCGCGAGGTCGAGCCGTCGGCCTGCTGGAAAGCCTCGAAGATGATCTGCTGCTTGTCGGGCGAGATGCCGATGCCGGTGTCGGTGACGGAGAACGCCACGACATGGCCGGCGGCGTTGAGCTCGTCGTTTTCCGCGGTCCACCCAGACGTCGCCGGCGCCATCGAGAGCGACACGCTGCCCTCGTGGGTGAACTTGAACGCGTTGGACAGCAGGTTCTTGATGATCTGCTGCATCCGCTTGATGTCGGTGAACATCGACTTCGGCAGCGCCGGGTCGAGCTGGATGTCGAAGCCCACGTGCTTGGACTCCGCCACGTGCCGGAAGGTGCGCTCTACGTAGCGCTGCAGGTCGAGCAGGCGCAGCTCGCTGACGTCCACCATCACGGTGCCCGACTCGATCTTCGACAGGTCGAGAATGTCGTTGATCAGCGCGAGCAGATCGTTGCCCGAGGCGTGGATGGTTTTCGCCGACTCGACCTGCTTGCCGTTGAGGTTGCCTTCCTGGTTCTTGGTCAGCTGATCGGAGAGCAGCAGCAGGCTGTTGAGCGGCGTGCGCAGCTCGTGCGACATGTTGGCGAGGAACTCGGACTTGTACTTCGAGGTCAGGGCCAGCTGCTTCGCCTTCTCTTCCAGCGCCTGGCGGGCCTGCTCCACTTCCTGGTTCTTGCGCTCGACCTCCTGGTTCTGGTGGGCAAGCTGGCGCGCCTTCTCCTCCAGCTCCTGGTTGGTCTGCTGCAGCTCCTCGGCGAGGGACTGCGACTGCTTGAGCAGGTCCTCGGTACGGGTGTTCGCCTCGATCGTGTTGATGACGATGCCGATCGATTCGGTGAGCTGGTCGAGGAACGCCTGGTGCGCCGGGTTGAAGCGGTCGAGGGAGGCGAGCTCGAGCACCCCGCGCACCTCGCCTTCGAACACCACCGGCAGCACCAGCACGTCGAGCGCCGCGGTCTCGGACAGGCCCGTGGCGATGCGGAATGCCTTGGGCGGCACGTTGGTCAGCAGCAGCTTGCGCTTCTCGATGGCGCACTGGCCGACCAGCCCCTCGCCCAGATCGATCTCCTTGCCGTGCGAGAGCTGCCCGCGCGAGGCATAGCTCGCGGTCAGCTTCAGGGACGTCTTGTTTTCCTCGTTCTTTACGACATAAAACTCCGCCTGGTGCGCCCCCACGACCGGCGCGAGCTCGGAGAGGATCATCTGGCCGACCGTCACCAGGTCGCGCTGGCCCTGCAGCATCCGGGAGAACTTGGCGAGGTTGGTCTTGAGCCAATCCTGTTCGGTGTTTTTGTTCGTGGTGTCCTTGAGGTTGCGGATCATTTCGTTGATGGTGTCCTTGAGCGCCGCCACCTCGCCCTGCGTCTCGACCGTGATCGAGCGCGTTAGGTCGCCCTGCGTCACCGCCGTGGCAACCTCCGCGATGGCGCGCACCTGGGTTGTCAGGTTCGCCGCCAGCTCGTTCACGTTCTCGGTGAGGCCCTTCCAGGTGCCCGCCGCGCCCGGGACCTTCGCCTGGCCGCCGAGCTTGCCTTCGACGCCCACCTCGCGCGCCACCGTGGTCACCTGGTCGGCGAAGGTTGCGAGCGTGTCCGTCATGCTGTTGATGGTCTCGGCCAGAGCCGCGATCTCGCCTTTCGCCTCCACCGTGAGCTTCTGCCTGAGATCGCCGTCCGCCACCGCGGTCACCACCTTCGCGATGCCTCGCACCTGCGAGGTGAGGTTGCCCGCCATGAAGTTCACGTTGTCGGTGAGGTCCTTCCATACGCCCGAGACCCCGCGCACCTCGGCCTGGCCGCCGAGCTTGCCGTCCGTGCCGACCTCGCGCGCCACCCGCGTCACTTCTGCGGCAAACGACGAGAGCTGATCCACCATCGTGTTGATGGTGTTCTTCAGCTCCAGGATCTCGCCCTTCACGTCCACCGTGATCTTGCGCGAGAGGTCGCCGGCCTGCACCGCCTTGGTCACGTCGGCGATGTTGCGCACCTGCGAGGTGAGGTTCCCCGCCATCGAGTTCACCGAGTCCGTCAGGTCCTTCCACGTGCCGGCTACGCCCTGAACGTCGGCCTGGCCGCCGAGCTTTCCTTCCGTTCCGACCTCGCGCGCGACCCGCGTTACCTCGGCAGCAAACGACCGCAGCTGGTCGACCATCGTGTTGATGGTGTTTTTCAGCTCGAGAATCTCACCCTTGACGTCAACCGTAATTTTCTTGGAAAGGTCGCCGGCCGCTACCGCGGTGGTCACCTCCGCGATGTTGCGCACCTGCGAGGTGAGGTTGCCCGCCATGAAGTTCACCGACTCGGTCAGGTCCTTCCAGGTTCCCGCCACGCCCTGCACATCGGCCTGGCCGCCGAGACTGCCTTCGGTTCCGACCTCGCGCGCCACCCGCGTCACTTCCGAGGCGAACGACCGCAGCTGGTCCACCATCGTGTTGATGGTGTTCTTCAGCTCCTGGATCTCGCCCTTCACGTCCACCGTGATCTTCTTCGACAGGTCGCCGGCCGCGACCGCGGTCGTCACCTCGGCGATGTTGCGCACCTGCGAGGTGAGGTTGCCCGCCATGAAGTTCACCGACTCGGTGAGGTCCTTCCACGTGCCCGCGACGCCCTGAACATCCGCCTGGCCGCCGAGTTTCCCTTCGGTGCCCACTTCCCTGGCGACGCGCGTTACCTCGCTGGCGAACGAGCGGAGCTGGTCCACCATCGTGTTGATGGTGTTCTTCAGCTCGAGAATCTCGCCTTTCACGTCCACCGTGATCTTCTTCGAAAGGTCGCCTGCAGCCACCGCTTTCGTCACGTCGGCGATGTTGCGCACCTGCGAGGTGAGGTTGCCGGCCATCGAGTTCACCGAATCGGTCAGGTCTTTCCACGTGCCGGAGACGCCTTCGACTCGCGCCTGGCCGCCGAGAATCCCTTCGGACCCGACTTCGCGCGCCACCCGGGTCACTTCCGACGCGAACGAGCGGAGCTGGTCCACCATCGTGTTGATCGTGGATTTCACCGTAAGGAACTCGCCCTTGACGTCCACTTCGATTTTCTTCGACAGGTCGCCCTTCGCCACGGCGGTCGTGACGTCGGCGATGTTGCGCACCTGGTCGGTGAGGTTGTTGGCCATCGAGTTCACGGAATCCGTTAGGTCCTTCCAGGTGCCGGCGACACCCTTCACTTTCGCCTGGCCGCCGAGCTTGCCTTCGGTGCCGACCTCGCGCGCCACCCGCGTCACTTCCGCCGAGAAACTACCGAGCTGCTCCACCATCTTGTTGATCGTCTTCGCGGTGCGCAGGAACTCGCCCTCGAGCGGCCGCCCCTCCATCTCGAGCGCCATGGATTTCGAGAGATCCCCCTGGGCTACCGCGCCGATGACGCGCCCCACTTCCGATGTCGGGTGCACCAGGTCGTCGATCAGCGAGTTGACCGAGTCGATCGACTGAGCCCAGAAACCACGGGCGTTGTGCAAAGTCGCCCTCTTCTTGAGCTTGCCTTCCTTGCCGACGACCTGCGACAGCCGGCCGAACTCCCCGGCCATGGTCGCGTTTTGCTCTACGAGGTCGTTGAACACCTCGGCGACCTTGCCGAACGCGCCGCCGCCTTGATACGGCAGCCTCGCCTTCGCATCGCCGCGTCGCAACGCAGTGAGCGCATTGAGAATTTGCGTCATTTCCTCGGTGTGGGAAATGGCCCTGGACTCTTCGATTTTGGCGGCCGTGTTCATTGCGGGACCCCGAATTTCAGTTTTTGCGAAACAGGCAAAACCCCAAGGCAGGATACCGGGCTTGAACTCGATTGAAGAGTCGTGAAAACGCCGACAGCCTGTCGCTGTTTCCACTACAAGGAAAGGCGGCGTAATCTTCCGGGTGGAGGAACTCATGGAAACGCAAGCGTTAAAGGTCTACTGGCGTCCGGGCTGCTCGAGTTGCGTAAGGATCAAGGAGTTCCTGTCCGAGCTGGGCATCGAGTACCAGTCCATCAATGTATCGGCGGTACCCGAGGCGATGGAGGAGCTGCGCGAGTTGGGCGTGCGCACGGTTCCCGTCGTGGCGCGCGGCAAGGAATACGTCTTCGCCCAGGAGCTCGCCGATGTTTCCCAATTCATCGGCAGGAAGGTCGACTTCCGGCGTCTCGCCGCGCCCGCACTGATGGAAAAGTGGCTGCACCTCCTGGCAGCCGCGCAGCGCCACGTCTTGCAGCTCCCGGCCGCGCGCCTTGGCGAGCGCGCGACCCCGGGGCGCGATCGCAGCATCCGCGACCTCGCGTATCACATCTACCAGGTGCCCGATTCGTTCCTGCAGGCGGTGCAGAACGGCGTCAAGGACCTGACCTCCGTCTATAACGCCCCGCCGCCGAAAAGCGTGCAATCAGTGGGGCATATCCGCGACTATGGCTCTTCCATAGAGAAAAAGCTTCGCAACTGGTGGGAAGCAGTTCCCGACAAGGCTTGCAAGGGCACCCTGGAGGTCTACTACGGCACGCAGCCGCTGCACCACGTCCTCGAGCGCTGCACCTGGCATTCGGCGCAGCACGCGCGCCAGATCATCGCGGTCCTCGAGGGCTTCGGAACTCGCGTCGACGGCCCGCTAGGCGAGAAAGACTACGCCGGACTTCCCATGCCGGCCGGCCTGTGGGAGTGAATTACCGGCGATGTGCCGGATCTACCGCTGCAAAAACAATATTGGGACGCATTGCCGCGATCTGCAGATTAACGTCCCAGTAGAAATACTGGAGGTAGGCGACCGCAAGAGTTGCCAGCAGGACAGTTTCGCGCGTCCGCCGGCGGCGCGCGGTTTCGCGTTCGGCGGCGGCTTGAGCTTCTGACATCTCGGCCAGCCACAGACGGATATCCTCGCGAGTCCCCAAGGTCTTCTTTGTTGCGTCTTCCAGATAGCGGATCAGCTCGTCGCCGGATTCCCGCTGCGACGACGCGTCGGGGCGACGCCGGTGCGCAGCCTCATCCAACCAATGCGCTACCCCTTCATAGTCGTCGTCGCGCTCGTCCACACCATCCCCGGATTGATCCCACTTACCCTCTGTGAGTTTGCCAATAGCATGAAGTAATTCACGGGGCAAAAGGTCAGATTGTGCAAAGCAAACGCTGCGGTGGCAGGAGATATTTCCATTCTCCGGTCGTTCATGCATGGCGGCTAACGCCTTGACTGTTCTTCGAAATGCAGTGATTTGTAGGGAATTCTCTACAGGCATTTTCATTACCATTGCATGCTGACGGCGAAACGCGAATGAAGCTACTTAGCGCCGGTTACCTATCGGTTTTGCTCACGGTATCGCTGCTTGCATTACTCCCCAGACCAGTGAAGGGCGGCGGAGGACCAATTGGCATCGACCATCGGCTGAGCCAATCGGATACTGGAATCTGGAGCCGCAGCAACCAGAACGCCTTGCAGTATCTCGGCGTCACCGGAAATATGGGCGTCGCGTTATGGGAAGGCGGCGATACGCACTTAGGCAAGACAGCATGGCAATCGCTCGATTCCATGGCCTTGTCGGCCGTCGTCGCAAATGCGGCCAAACCCGTCTTTGGCCGCCAGCGACCGTCCCAGACGGATGACCCAAATCAGTGGTTCAAGGGAGGACGCAGTTTCCCGAGCGGGGAAGTCGCGACCATAACGGGCATCGTCACTCCTTACATCTTGGAGTATCGGTACGACTACCCAACGGTTTGGGCCCTTGAACTGCTGCCCGCGTATGACGCGGTCGCAAGGATGAAGTCCCGAGGCCACTGGCAAACAGACGTGCTCGCAGGATTTGCGGTCGGCACCGGCTCCGGTTACCTCGCCCACTCGCGCGAGAACCCCCTAATACTTGGTCTCTTGCCGAGCGGCTTCACCGTCGGCTTCAGGAAGCAGTTCTAGAACTTGTAGTTAAGGCCTATTGAAAAGGCCTGCAGGTGCGCGCCCGTCCAGCAGCGCGGGGCGCCCGGGTGCGGATCGAAACCTGTCGCATCCGTATTCGTCGCGTCGTGGCAATCCGTGGTGACCGAGCGACCTCCGGCACCAAGATCGTAGTGCGCAAACCGATGGTTCTGCGTGGTCGCGTAGTTGAAATACACCGTCGCGTTCTTGTCCAAGAGGTGCTTCCAGGCGGCCGTGTACATGTTCGCTCGGTTGTCCGCCTGCGAGAACCCGAAGCCCAGGTTCGGATCGACCGTGGCGGTCGTCGGCGGATTGTGCTGCCCCGGGTCGCCTGGAGTCCGGTTGGCATGGGCCCAGCCGAAATGCAGGCTGTCGGCCTGCGTGACTTCCTGGCTCAACGCGAGCCAGAAGCCGGTGCGGGTGCGCTCGTTTTGAGGATCGAGGTAGCCGGGAAGGTTCCGTTTCATGCTCTCCCAGATCGCGCTCAACGTCGTCCTGGTGGGCAGCTTGTATTGGGCGCCGACTTTCCAGGCCTTCTCATCGGCGACATCGTTGGGATCGAAGCCGCCGCTGCCGGGGATCGCATTCGGATTGCTGACCACGCCGAAGAGGTCGCTGGTCCGGTTGACCTTCCTGTGCATTTCATATGCTGCGGTCACGTACAAGGGCCCGCCGTCGTAGGAAAGAGCCGCGCTCCAGGCGTTGCTGAACGAGCCGTCGTTGCAGGCCCCGGGCAAGCCGCCGCTGCCGGGGGAGTTGCCTCCGGCGCACTCTGGCTCGCCCGCGGGAATGTTGCTGCTGTCGTCGGCCCGGTTTTGGCCCGGCGAGAACAGCGCGGCGAAGCTCACGCCGCTCCATTTCGGGGACTCGTACCAGATGGCATGGGAAAATCGGGTGCCGAATTCGACCCGGTTATCGCCGCCGGAGTTGCCCATGATGACGGAGTAATCCCCCGGCATTCCGACGAACGCATTCATCCGGGCGGTAGAAGTCTTATAAGGCGCGTCCGTCTTTCCGATCTTCATTGCTCCCCAGGAAGGATCGGCAAGCCCGATGAAGCTGTTTCGCGAGACCAATGCGCTAGAAACCCGCTGGCCCTGGTTGCTGTTGGTCTGCGGCGTTCCGGGAGTCACCGCAAGGTCGACCTGGGTTTCAAGCTGGTACACGAAGTTCATGGAGGTCGCGTCCAAGGTCTGGAAGCCGCGCACGCCGACGTAGGAAAGGTTGCTGGAAATGTCGGGCATCCAGCCGCCGTTGCCCGCCGGAGTGTCGGTAGGACCATTGGGCCCGACCATTCCTTTTATCCCCTTGGTCGCGTAGTCGAACGAGACGTCGAGGTTGCCGTAGATGCTCACCTCGCCGCCGCGGGTATAGAACGTGACGCCGTCGCCCGGCTTGCGTTCCAGGAATTCGTGGCCGCCCGTCGAAGCGGGCGTCGCAGCGGCCGGAGCCGGCCGTTGCGCCTTGACCTGATCGAGACTGTCCTTCAGCGTGTCGATTTGCCTTTGCAGCGTATCGATCCGACGCTTCAAAGCGTCGGGATCCGTTTGCGTTTGCGCGCGGGCTGCATCGACGAACACCGCACCGCTGATTCCAAGTGCGAGCGCGACGGTGGCGCGACAGACTGTCATGGAAACCTCCTCCGGTTAACTTGCGGAGCATGGAACCGTGCTTCAGTTCTTTGCAATCGCATTTCGGAGGAGTGTCGCTATTTGGAAGAGGGAGCGCCGCCTGTCAGCACCCAGAAAGCTCCAGGCAAGATATGATGGGAAACTGAAAGGCGGGCGACAGCTCGGCGAAAGAATGGCGCAAATTTACTTGCATCCAGCGGGCGCAAGTTCCCCAATGCGACAGGAGGCAATCATGCGCGTTTCTATTATCGCAATCGCATCGTCAGTCGCTGCGCTCGCAGTCACCTGGGCGCTGGCGCAGGACGTTTCGCCGGGGCTTTGGGAAATCACGATGGAAACGCGGGTCGCATCCGACCCGGGATATGCGCCCGCGCCAATTCACTTGACGCAGTGCCTCACCGCCGAGGACGCGCGCGATCCGGGCCGGCTGCTCGGCCAGATCGCCAATCCCGGCGCCACCGGCTGCGCGTACACCGAGCGCACCTACTCGGGCAACTCGCTGTCGTTCACGATGCAGTGCACCGGGAGCTTCGCCATTGCGTCGCACGGGCAGGTTGCCTTCAGCGCGGACACGATGGACGGAAACATCGCTGCAAGGGCAAACGTCGGCGGCACGAGCGTCGAGACGCAAAATAAGATATCGGCGCGCCGCCTCGGCGCTTGCTAGAGAATGGGGGAATCAAGGATGGCGAGACTTGCCTCGTTTCTCATGATTTGCACCGCACTTGTATGCCTTGGGCGGTGGGCTTTGCCGGCGCTCGGGCAAGGCGCGAGGGGTGCCGTCTTCCGCGATTGCAACGAGTGCCCGGAGATGATCCCGCTTCCCGCGGGCCGGTTCGCGATGGGCTCCCCGGCCGCGGAGAGGGGGCACGAAAGCGATGAAGAACCGGTTCACGCCGTCAGCGTCAACGCGTTCGCGGTGGGCAAGCTCGAAATTACGTTCGCGCAATGGGATGCGTGCGTGGCCCAGTCCGGATGCACCCACAAACCGGGCGATGAGCGCTGGGGGCGCGGCGCGCAGCCGGTCATCAACGTGTCCTGGGACGACACCCGGCAATATACGCAGTGGCTTTCCGGAAAGACCGGAAAATCCTATCGGCTGCTCACCGAAGCGGAATGGGAATACGCCGCGCGCGCCGGCACTACGGCGCGCTATTACTGGGGAGACGACGACTCGAATGCCTGCGAGTACGCCACCGTGCGCACCGACTGGCTCGGCTGCGGCACCGGCCGGGCGTCGCCGACGGGCGCGCGCAAGCCGAATTCCTTCGGCCTGCACGACATGGCCGGCAACGTCTGGGAATGGACCGAGGACTGTTATCGCGAAACCTACTCCGGCGCACCGGGCGACGGCAGCGCGTGGGCGAGCGGCGCATGCAAAACCCGCGTCACGCGCGGCGGCGCGTGGGATGTCAGGGCGTACGAGGCGCGTTCCGCCAACCGCAACCCGCGCTCCGTCTCGAATCGGGAATATACGATCGGCTTTCGCGTCGCGCGAGTCAACTGAGCCTATTCTCCGGGCCTCAGTTCGTGCAGCGGTCCTGGCAGAAATCGCGCGTGCCGCCGGTGCCCAGGCAACAGTTTGGGCCCTTGAACTGCTGCCCGTGTACGACGCGCTCGCAAGGATGAAGTCCCGGGGTCACTGGCACAGCACCGAGCGCAACGAGTGCAAATACCGTGTCACGCATGTTGAAGGCGGTTATTCCCGAGTATCCACCAACGGCCAAAACTGGACAGCGCGATTTCGCTTCGTTTACTTGAAACGCACGTTCCAGCCCTTGCCCTGCATACAACGCGCGTATGCCTCCTTCATGGCCGCTGCAAGCGTTGGCGTGGCGCCAATGCCACTGCCAAAATAGCCGTTCATCGGAACCGTCTTCTTACATTCTGCCGAGTCCTCATCAAACGCCGCCTGACCAACCTCACCCTTTTCCCAGGTCGGCTGTTCGGAGCAGCTAACGACGATGAGGGAGAAGACCGCTACAGCTACAAAGACTCGCTTCACGCCCACAAGCCCGCTCCAAGTCTGCTCAGTCCCAGATAGGCCAGCGCCCAAAGAATCAGAAACACAAGCCATCCGGTGAAGTTAAGCGGTGACAACCAAAACACCAGCTGCTGAAGATCACTCCCTCCCCAGTATTCCAGGCTGAGGATCAAGACATTCCAGGCCAATTCAGCAATAATTAAAGACACCGCTCCGATACCAACTTTCACAAGAATCGGTTTCACATCTTCACCTAACTCATTCCCGAGCGGGATTCCGCCCGGGGTCAGACCGGATAGCGCGACGTTGACACACGGCACGACGTATAGCACTGGTTGAGATATGAATCCAGCTGCACGAAGGTTTGCGGAAAGCAGCCTGCAAGCTTATCAAAAGCTGTAGGAGCGTCGGGCCGAGATCCGAATCGCTTGCCAACACTTGACGCCAACTAGAAATTCGAGAGAACGCCCTCGGAGGGAGTTCTTGATCGGCCTAAGCGCGGTCACCGCACCGCAGGAGCGAGTGGACGCGCTGCTCGGCAAGCCCGAACGGGTGTTGCGCATCAACGGCGATCTGGTGTGGTACTACGTGTACCCCGGGCTAGGCCGCGGTTCGGTCTTTTTCGACGGTCAGGGGAAAGTGTCTAGTACGCAGTCGCCGCATATCGGTTGGTCTTGGTAACGCTGCTGGCGGGGCCAAGCGCCCGTTGAGCCGTTCTGTCAGGTTTCTGCTGCTTGATCGGCGTAGGCTCTAGCCGGCGGAGGGCTAAATCATGAGTACCGGGGAGAATTTAGGCTTCGCGTTGATCTGCCTTGTCTTGGGCCTCGCAGCCCGGGACGCTGGCGCTGAACGTCCCGTGAAATCGGATCCGGCTTCCGTATTTCACGAGTTTTTAGAGGCGGAAAACCGTGGCGACAGTCCGGCTGCGCTTTCGCTCGTTACGGACGACGTGACGATCACAGGCTTGGGCTCGTGCAGCAAGACAGCATGCGCCGGGAAGGACGCCGTCCGAAAGGAGATCGACCGCGCGGAATCCGTGCACACGGAGCACGGGCGCCTGAAGGTTCGAAATGTCTCGCGGGACGCAGCGCGCGGGCGATTGGAGCACAAGAACGACGCTTCACGAGCCGCCGGAATAGATCGTTTCATGGTCTTGGTCATGGTCAAGCTGCGCGACGGCAAAATCGCCTCGATCACTCGCAAGCTCGACGCGAGCGATCCCCAGACCCAGACGTTCGTCAAGTGGCAGCAGGCGCACACATCCAATTGATATTCCGAAACCGGAGAACGACATGAAGAATCTCGCCTTTACACGCATGCTCGGCGTGGCGCTGGCTGTCTGCCTTGGAGCGTGGTCTGCCTCGGCTTTGGCCCAGCGCGTAATTGTCGGTATCGATGCCAAAGTCTTCTGGGATGAAAGTGGCAAGCCCATATTTTCACCGCCCGGCAAGGACAGCGTCACCATTTTGGATATCAGCCACCCGCTTGACCCGAAGATCGTGGCCAACCTGCCGTTGATGAACTCGGTGTTCGGTCCGCCGGTGAACTTGGCCATCACGCCGGACGAAAGCTTGGCATTGGTCGCCAACTCGATGGACTGGATTCAGGATGGCGGCGCGTGGAAGGGCGTCCCCGGGAACGACGTATTTGTGATTGACTTGAAGGCGAATCCCCCTGCGCTGATTTCCACCTTGAAGGCGGGCAAGCAACCCTCGGGCATTGCGATCAATCGCGCGGGCAACTTGGCGCTCGTCGCCAACCGGGCGGATAACTCCATTTCCGTGCTTTCTATCCACGGGAGGGAGGTGCAAATTGTGGATACGGTGGCGATAGGCGAGCAAGTTTCGGCCGTCGCCTTCACGCCGGACGGTAAACGGGCGCTGGCCGCAAAGAATGTCAACAACAAAGCCGCCGTGCTCGAGGTCGACGGCGAGAAAGTCACCTACACCAAATACGACATGCTGGTCGGGCTGTTCCCCTACAACCTTGGAATCACGCCCAATGGCAAGCTCGCGCTGACGGCAAACAACGGCAATTCGGGCTCGGCGGACGGCAACGTCGATACTGTCGGCGTAATTGACTTGGAGGCGAAGCCGCCTCGTGTAATTGACCAGGTGGCGGTGGGCGACGGGCCGGAAGGCTTTGCCATCAGCCCCACGGGGAAGATTGCGGTGGCCATCCTGCTTCGCGGCAGCAACGCGCCCAAATCAGCGTTTTTCCACCACCGTAACGGTTCGGTGGCGGTACTCAAGATCGACGGCAAAAAGGTCACGAAAGTGGGCGAGGTGGAGGTGCGAGGCCTGCCTGAGGGAGCAGTATTCAGCCCGGATGGCAAGTACTTGTACGTCGGGAACTACATGGACGACGACATCTCGATCCTCAAGGTGAACGGAACCACTGTCACGAACACCGGCAAGCTGGTCAAGCTGCCCGGTCATCCCGCTTCCATGCGCAGCGTAGTCCCCTGATGAGGGTGGCTCCAGCATGCGGTTGATTCTGTCTTGAAAAGATAGATAACGAATCGGGAATAAAAGCCCTGCCGCCGCGGTATGGCATCCAGGCACCCTCAAAAAGGAGACCGCCATGTCGCAACCGATCGATCGCAGGGATTTCCTCAAGCTGGCCGGCCTGGGCGGAGCAGTATTCGCTTCGGGCCTTGCGGGTTGCGCCGGAATGGCCGGCGCGAAGCGTGACGATTTCTACTTCGTGCAGCTCTCCGACACGCATTGGGGCTTCAAGGGGGCGACGCTCAATCCGGATGCCGACGGCACGCTGAGAAAGGCGGTCGCCGCGGTGAACCAGCTCTCGATCGAGCCGGACTTCATCGTCTTCACGGGCGACCTCACGCACACGACCGACGATCCGAAGGAACGGCGCCGGCGTCTCGCCGAGTTCCGGGACATCGTCTCGGCGCTGAAGAACAAGAACGTGCGTTTCATGCCCGGCGAGCACGACGCCTCGCTCGACAACGGCGAGGCGTGGAAAGAATTCTTCGGGGCGAGCTACTACAGCTTCGACCACAAAGGCGTGCACTTTATCGCCATCGACAACGTCTCCGACCCGGCGGCGCGCATCGGCGCAGCGCAGCTGGATTGGCTGAAGGCCGACCTCGCGAAGCAGGCGGCGGACGCGCCCATCGTCGTCCTCACGCACCGGCCGCTGTTCGATCTGATGCCGCAGTGGGATTGGGCGACACGAGACGGCGCACAGGCGATCGAGCTCCTAATGCCCTACCGCAACGTCACGGTGTTCTACGGCCACATCCACCAGGAGCACCACCACATGACCGCGCACATCGCGCACCATTCGGCGAAGTCGCTGATCTTCCCGCTGGTCGCGCCCGGCTCGAAGCCCAAGCGCGAGCCGGTGCCCTGGGATCCGGCGCAGCCTTACAAGGGGCTGGGCTTCCGCGAAGTCGAGGCCGAGGCGGGAAAAAACGCCTACAAGATCGCCGAGCATCCCGTCGTCAAGGCTTGAGCGATGAAGCTGAAGCGGCGCCGCCTGCTGGCGGCGGGGATCGCTGCCGCCGGCGCTGCGTTTGGCGCCGCGGTTCTCGCCCAGCCGAAGGAGAAGGTGATCCGCATCCTGGCCAGGAAGTTCGAATTCACGCCGGCCGAGATCACGCTGGAGAAGGGGGTGCCGGTGGTGCTCGAGCTTACCAGCGACGAGGTGACGATGGGGTTCTATGCGCCCGAGTTCAAAGCCGACCTTGAGATCATCCCGGGCCAGGTCGCGCGGCTGAGGTTGGTGCCCGACAAGGTCGGCACCTTTGAGTTCATCTGCGACGTGTTCTGCGGCGAAGGCCACGAGGATATGACCGGCAAGATCCACGTCACGTAATGCCAGCCGGCTTGCGCGAGGCTACCTTGGCAGAGTAAGTTCGTTTATGCGTAGAAGAACGTTCGTGGCCTGCGGCCTGGGACTGGCGGCGGGGACGGCCACAGAAGGGCTCGTCGGAAACTTCACCGGAGCGAGCCTGCGTGCCCAACCGGCTGACCCGCTGGCGCCGGCGGGACCTCCGAGGGGAAAGTGGATCAGGCTCGCGCCATTTCCCCAGGCGACTGGAGAATTGCTGGGGGCGGCGATCAACGGCAAGCTCTACGCCTCCCAAGGGCTGCTGCCCGGGTTCAAGCCGGCAGGCCTCGTGTTCGAATACGATCCTGCCCGGGACGCGTGGACGCAGAAAAAGCCGATGCCGCATCCGGTCCACCACGCGGCGGTCACGGCGCTGAACGCGAAAATGTATTTATTTGGCGGCTTCGACCTTCCCATGTCCGGGCCGCCAGGCTGGAACCCGGTCAACAATGCCTGGGAGTACGATCCGGCGACCGACGCCTGGCGGGCGCTCGCCCCGATGCCGACGGCGCGCGGTGGAGGCTTGGCCGCCGCCGTGGGCGGGAAGCTCTACATGATCGGCGGCGCCGGTCCGATACCCGGCGCGAGCACGCCGGTGATCCGTCCGCGCCAACCGCAACGGTCCCTGGGCACCGTCGAGGAGTACGACCCGGCCACGAACAAGTGGCGCGCTCGCGCCCCGATGCCGACGCCGTGCAACCACATGGGCGGCGAAGCCGTGAACGGCAAGATCTACGCGATCGGCGGGCGGCTGAGCGGCGCGTTCATCATCGGCTTTCCGGGCAACATCAACCTCGTGCAGGCCTACGATCCCGCGGCGGACTCCTGGGTGACCAAGACCCCCATGCCAACGGCGCGCAGCGGGCTCAACACGGCCGCTTTGAACGGCATCATCTACGCCGCCGGCGGCGAAGTGCAGAACGGCGACTATCTCGCGGCGTTTCGCGCGTTCGAGGCCTACGATACGGCGAGCGACATCTGGTGGCAGTTGCCCTCGATGCTTCTGCCTCGGCATGAGGCCATCATGGCCACGCTAGGCAATCGGATCCACGTCGCGGGCGGGTCCGTCCAATCGGCCATCGTCCCCCTCCCCAAGGGCCTTAGCTTCGATACCGATTCGCACGAGGCGTTTGAGGTGGCGACCTGAGGCGTCGGGAAGTTGGTCACGAACGCGCCCCCTATCAATTCGTTTCTTGTACCAACAGCCGGAGGGTTCTATGAAGACGCGATGGGCGATGACTGGCGCTGCTGCGCTGCTTTTGTCGGCTTGCGTACCGCTCGCGGTGCCGGGAGAAGTCCGGTTCGAGGTCCCGGTCCCGGGTGTCGTGATTAACCCGGTTGACCCTTACTATTACTCGCCCTCGTACTGCGTCGGGTGCTGGTACGGCGAATGGGGCGGGCGCACCGGCTACCACCGGGGCGGCGGGCGCCCGTGGGAGCGCCGGCACGTAGAGGCAGACCATCACGGGCGAGTGCATGGCCGCGACGTCTGGCACGAAGGTCACCAGTAAGCACCTAGAACACGAGGAGAGCCACACAATGACGTGCGGATTGGGGCTTCGCAACATCGCCAGCCCCGCTGCGGAGCCTCGCATGCACACCCCATGGACTTGAAGAATCGCGCTCCCCAGCGCGAGCGCCGCAAAGAACACGCGCCGCTGCTGAAGAAGCTCGGTCCGGGTCTAATCACAGGCGCGGCGGACGACGATCCAAGCGGCATCGCCACGTATTCCCAGGCAGGCGCGCAATTCGGTTACGGGCTGCTCTGGTCCGTGCTCTTCACCACCCCGCTCATGATCGGGATTCAGATCATCAGTGCGCGCATCGGGCGCGTCACGGGACACGGGCTGGCCGCCAATATTCGCGAACATTTCCCGAGGCCATTGCTGTATTTCATAGTGTCTTTGCTTCTGATTGCGAATACCGTCAACATTGCCGCGGACCTCGGTGCGATGGGAGACGCGCTGGCGCTCATCGTTGGCGGCTACAGCGGGATTTACATCGTATTCTTCGCACTTGTGTCGCTCACCTTGCAGATCTTCATACCGTTCCCGCGCTACGCGCCCTTATTAAAGTGGCTAACTCTGGCGCTTTTCGCCTACGTCGGGACGGTGTTCGTCGTTCACGTTCAGCTGGAAGATGCCCTCGAAGGAGCGTTGCTGCCGCTCCCGTCGTTCAAGAGCGAGTACTTCGCAGTCCTCGTAGCCGTGCTCGGCACCACGATAAGCCCCTATCTCTTCTTTTGGCAGGCATCCCAGGAGGTCGAGGAGCAGCGCGCTACACCCGGGCATGAACCGCTAAAGGAAGCTCCCAATCAGGCTCGTTCACACCTGAAGCGGATCAGGATCGACACGTACATTGGCATGATCTTTTCCAACTTGATTGCCTTCTGCATCATGCTCACGACTGCGGTAACGCTGCATGCGGCAGGAGTAACTGACATTCAAAACGCAGCCCAGGCTGCGGAAGCGCTACGACCACTCGCCGGTGAATTCGCGTTCCTGCTTTTTGCGGTGGGAATTATAGGCACCGGGCTCCTAGCCGTTCCGATCCTTGCGGGTTCCGCGGCTTACGCAGTAGCTGAGAGCTTTCGCTGGCCTATCGGCCTCGGGCTGACGCTGGCCGAGGCGCGCGGCTTCTATTTCATATTGACTCTAGCGACCTTGCTGGGGATTGCCATCGATTTTTCCGGCGTTGACTCGATCAAGATGCTTCTGTGGGCAGCAGTAGTCAATGGGATCGTAGCAGTGCCGATCATGGTGATAATGATGCTGCTTGTGGTAAATCCGACGGTGATGGGACCCTTCGTGGCCAAGCGGCGTCTGAGAGTGCTCGGCTGGTTCGCGACGGGAGTCATGGCTGCCGCGGTCGTTGCCATGTTTATCCTGCTCTAGCAACACCTTGCTAGGACGGTGGCGGTGGACGCAGTCTAGCGCGAACTCGTCTCTAACGGAAAATTCCCGGCAACAGGGATATTTACAGCGATTTCTGGTCCCCGTTTAGCCATCTGTGCATTCCTCAAAGCGGATTTCTTGGTGGAGAAACCCGCTTCCGCGGCCTTCTCTGCTTACGAGCGTCCCGTTTCTTAACCAGGGAATTTCCGTGCGCCGATCTCTAGGTGCTTTTATAGGTCTTTTATGCACGTTTCATGCTCCTTTTATACCCCCTTTTGTTGTGCCGAAATGCTGGGTGGTCACTAAGCAATCATCTTTAGGCGATCCGTAAGCGATCCGTAAGCCATCCGATACCGCCGCCGGCCCAAGCTTGATGCGCAGAGCCCGGCAGACGATCGCCGGGCCGCGACAAAGGGAGGTCATGAACATGAACGCACCTATCGTGAACTACGAAGACGGGCCGATCTCGACGCCGAGCGGTAAGCTGTTATGAGCAGCACAAAACACGCACTCTGTCTGCTCTTGATCGCTCTCGTATCAGCCGGCTGTGCGCATACGGG
>WNFI01063362.1_pt1 | contig 31723 bp, 29 predicted proteins | sample 5400471 | NCBI WGS metagenome assembly WNFI01 (sample SAMN13153348, study PRJNA577476) | soil metagenome | isolation source: 100 cm saprolite on Douglas fir-dominated hillslope | place: USA:California | collected 2013-09-17 | reverse complement strand
GAGCCGCGAGCCTCGATCCAATCGTGGCCCTGCGCACTGAATAGCCCACTTCAGGAGCGTGGGTGAAGTACCGGTTTCCCTGAAAGGAGCGAACTGAGATTTCCCGGCTCGCTCCTTTCATCTCTTTTGGGTGCGGAGAGGGAGGGATACTTGATCAGGCTGTACAGCCTCATAACACTGTCAATTGGATAGATTGTTGAGTAGACGCAAAACCATTCGCGCGTGCAATAATGTCAATTTTCCAGGTACCTGTCATAGAAAAATCCACCCAGGCCAGATAGACACCTTGACCTAGCGAGCGCACGCCAGCCTGTTGCGGCCCCATTGGCATAGCGGCCATAGAGGCATGCGAAATGATGCTGGCTTTATCAATTGGCATGCCCTCAGAATCGGTCAGGTGCAGGCGCACAACAGTGGAATGTGCGCTCACCGTCGAAACTTGATCGATATGCGTGAGCATCGGGACCACTTTGTAAACCGAAATGGTCGCGGCAAAGATCAGGACGCTGGCGCAGATGGCTGTCAGAAAGAGCCAGAAAAAAGGTCGAATACGCATAGATTTCCTTTTTAATAGTTTGTTTGCGTCAGACGAACGGTGTAAATAGCCGCTTCAAGTATAGGTCTGATTGGGAGCATTTGCCTAGTGGGAGGAATCCCTATTGTGAGCTGTAGGGTGGTTGGAATTGGCAAGATAATACAAAATACCCTGCAATAGATCAAAACCCGAAGTCGCGCCCAGAGCCAGCAGACCTCTGGCTGCGCGCTCCAGCCGCGCTTGATCAGGCGTAGCCAACGCTGCCAGCAGCTTGCCAACGGGCATGGCCACATCTCCCGCGGCGGCATAGCCTAACCAGCATTGGCTGAGCGCGTGCGTGCGCCGGCGCGCAACCTCGCAAATTTGCTGGCAGAGCGCGAGAAAAGCCGGTTGAGGGCCAGAAAGCAGCCAGCCAGCGGCCATCCAACCCGCCAGAAAATCATCACCGCTCGGCGTCAGGCCAGGTCCCCAGCCACACAGCCTCTCAGCAAGCGCGAGCATCGTCTCGCCCGCGCACTCCTCAAGCTTTGGCAAACCACTCAAACCCTTGCTTCGACAGAACTGGGGGAAGAGGGAGGCTTGTTAATGCCAAATGGGGTGTTGATTTCGTCAGCCAGCCAGCCCCCATCACCACAGGCATCCCCGCCCGCAGTTCAGCAAAAGGAAACTCTCCCCAACCTGCCGAAATCAACACCCCATTTGGCATTAACAAGCCTCCCTCTTCCTCAACCAATATGGGATTGTGTGGGCAAAAAAAATGTGGAACATTTTTTTTGCCCACACAATCCCATATTGGTTGTTTTTTTATCTGGGGGATGGGGTGGCTTGGGAAAGCAGTTGACGCGTTGAGAGACAGCAGAAAGCCGTCGGGGAAAATCACATTGGCAGCGCCAGCAAACACACTGTGAATAAGGCCGCGCAACGGCGGCCCCATCCCTTTGGCAACAACACGCGTACTCACAGCCAGCGTCTTTACCATCATCCAACCCCTTTAGCAATAGCCAGGCGGAAATAGCCAGGCGGAAGCTACTCCACTGGCTCTTCCGGGCTAGAGATCAGGATACGCAAAAACCGCTTCAATGCGTAAAAAATCAAGAAGTAGACCCCCATTGCGATTAGCGTGGAGATCTCAAACGCCTGATTTTGATGGAGAGAAAGCGAAGGAACAATGCCAGCGAAAGGCACCAGCAGGATCTCCGTGAGTGAAAAGATGAAGTTAGCGAATATATTCACGGGATCAGCACCAAACATCTTGAGCAGGAAGCGGATCACCAGGATCACCTCCAGCACCATGAGGAACCACTGGAGATAATCGTTCAGCTTACCAATCGCAAACTTGATGGTAAGAGCATCCTCTTTGGCGTGCATCTCTCCATTTCCCATGTCTACACTCATGGGTTGAAATGTTCCCCCAGGCGGCACGTGAGCGGGGTAAGGCGCGGGTTGTTGCGATGGAGGAGTCTGGGGGACAGCCGGCCTGGGCTGTAATTCCTCCATAGGTTCGGTTTTTTCATCAGGAAAAGGGTTGTTGTACATCGTGCTCTCTCCTCCATCGATACCGTCAATCTGGCTCTCTCCGACACCAGGTTTTTAGGAACTATTGTATCACCAGCGCGATGTATAGCGCTTTAAAGATTATAACATGTTTCGCCCTTTTGCCCTACTATGATTGAGGGTTTTTCCAGACTTTTTCAATGCTTATTGCCAGGTCTCGTTCAAATTCTCGTTCTCATCCGTGGCTGGAAGGTTCAAGTAATAGGGGGCACTGGAGAGAAGACCTGTCCCGGATAGGGGAGAAGAGAGTGGCTGATTTATCCCCGTTTGGATGTTATTTCCATCCCTGTCTTCCCCAACCCTCTCCCACCAGATGGACTCGCCGCCTTGCTCAGGCACGAAATCATTATTTGTGGGCATGGTTGGAAAAGCTTCCCCATCAAAAGGGATCGCATCCATAGAGCCTGGCGGATAAACCTGTGGCGAGGACATACCGCTATCCGAGAGACCACCAGAATCTTGCACTTTTGGCAATGCTACAAAACCATAATATGTCGAATCGAAATTCTTCAGCAGAGGTGCGTCGGTACCATTGAACTGCTCAAATCCGCTAGCGCTAGAGCTATTGTCAGCCTCAACAAAAATGGGAGCAGCGTTCATATTTACCTGCATAGCCGCCGCATTACCAATGCCCGCCAAACTACTATTGGGATTGGGCACGCGGATACGCGACCAGGGACGGGCACCGCTCGGCGGCAACTTCGCAGCAGGTTGTGGCAAGAGCGCACGACGCAGGATGAACCAACTGGCCGCCAGGCTGAAGAGCAGGACGAGAAAAACGATAACAACAATTACTATCTCAGTGAAGAACCCACTTCCTCCCGATGCACCCGGTGTCCGGTTCCCCGTATTGCCACCTATGGGAGCGGGAGCGCTCGTTGGGCTGGCAACGGGCGTTTGCGCGATCGCTGTTGGGGTCGCGGTCGCTGTTGGGGTCGCGGTCGCTGTTGGCCTGGGTGGGGGAGTTGGTCTGGGGATTGGCGTATCCGTAGGGATCGGAGACGGCAACGGACTCGGCGTTGGGGTATTGCAAGGGAAAAGTATGCCGCAGTCGCCCAATGCATAGGAGTTCTTCACTGTAGTGAAGGAACCAAAAGCTGAAATTGCCAGCAGCAAAAGCGCCAGCACACCTACAACAACGCGTGGAGAAGCTAGCAATCCACGTCCATGTCCTTTATCCCGCAAGCGTTCGCGAGGCAATGAACCAGACCTGGTGGACTGGCCTGGATTTTGTTTATTCTCCTTCATATGAGAAACATTCCTCTCTCAATTTGCTCTCTCCCGCGCCACCCTTTCATCCTGATACGTTACACTTTTCACAATTCAATTATGCGTGCCCTGCTCCACAATACGCCCTTGATCTAAAACCAGAATCAGATCCGCGTTGCGGATCGTACTCAAGCGATGAGCAATGACTATTTGCGTACAGGCGAGGCTATTGAGATTCTGCTCAACTGCCCGTTCTGTCGTAACATCCAGAGCACTGGTCGCCTCGTCCAACAAGAGAAGCGCCGGACGGTGAGCCAGGGCGCGTGCCAGGGCCAGGCGCTGGCGTTGTCCTCCAGAAAACACACTCCCGCCTTCTGAAAGTAACGTTTCATACCCCATAGGCATCTTTTCAATGTCGTCATGGATGGCTGCGGCTCGCGCAGCTTTAACAATCTGTGCTATATCCATCTCCGGGCTATTGAACGAAATATTTTCTCGCACCGAACCACTAAAGATGAAGGCTTCCTGGAGAACCACCCCAAACTGCTTGCGCACCTCTTGATAATGGAGTTGCTGGAGAGGTATGCCATCGAACAGGATGTCCCCATGTGTGGGGGTGATCAGGCCAATGAGCAATTTTCCCAGCGTGCTTTTCCCCGAGCCCGTTTTGCCAACCAATGCTACCTTTTGTCCTGGCCGGATATGCAACGAAATGCCGTTCAGGACCGACTGTGTATGCGGATCATACTGAAAACTGACGTTCCTCAGATCGATACGCCCTCTCAGTTTCGGAGGGGTGTACACCTGTTGGGCATCTTGCTCAGGTTCGCTCCCAAGCACGTCAGCAATACGATCAAAGTGCGCGCGCGCGATCTGGATCTTTTGCCCGCTGGACGCGAGAGAGCTGAGAGGAACCAGGAACAAGGTCGCCAGGGTATTGAGCGCGAGCATGGTGCCGATAGACATTGTCGCGTTCATTACTTGTATAGCCCCTATCCAGAGCAAGAGCAGAGGAGAGAGGAACTGCAACATTTCAAAGACAATCCCAATAACTGCCACGAGGTAGTTGCGACGGATAGAGATGTTCATTTCATCGAAGAAGAGGTTCGTCCAGCGGTTGAGCGCTCGTTGTTCGGCTCCGGCTGCCTTCACCGTAGCAATGCCGGCCAAAACCTCATTGAGATAGCCCTCCGTTTTTCCCTGCGCGACCAGGTCGCGCATCGTCAGACGGCGGATAGCCGGAGCAGTAGCCAGCAGCAACGCGACCTGGAAGGCTCCGATCGCCACCGTGACGCCAGCAATGAGCGTGGACTGCGTAATCAGGACAATGAGATAAACGACGACAGAACAGCCATCCAGCAGGGTCGAAACCATCTGGCTGGTCAGGAGATCACGAATGGCCGTGTTGCTCTCGACGCGGGACAGAAGATCACCATTTAAGCGCAACTGAAAGAAACGATATGGCAGGCTGAGCATATGTTCAAAGAAATTGAGCATCATTTGAGCATCGATGCGCGTCTGTAAATAGATAAGCAGAGATGTACGGAGCAGCTTCATTACTCCCTGCATAAGGATGAGGAAGAGCATGCCTAAACCAAGCAGCATCAAGAGATCATTGGCTTTAGCCGGGATAATGGTATCTACGATAATCGCGGTTAACAGCGGTGCCCCTAAGCCAAGGATCTGGAGCAAGAGAGACGTGCCGATCACCTGGGCAATGATGCCGTACATATGCGGTAGGGAGCGTAGGTAGGTCCACAGGGAGAGCGCACGCTCTGACTTTTGGCGAGCAAATTCCGCGCCCGGTTCGAGCATCATCAAAATCCCGGTAAAGCCCTCTTCAAACTCCTCAATCGTTAATTTTCTGCGACCCATGGCTGGATCAAGCACGTCTACGTGTTTGGACGACCAGCGCTCAACCACTATAAAGTGATTGAATTCCCAGTGAGCGATCGCCGGGAAGGTAATGAAACGAGCGTCATTCTTTTTCAATGAGACCGCGCGCACGCGCAGTCCATACTGGCGGGCTGCTTTGGCTATTGCGAGAGCGGAAAGCCCATCGCGTCCCACTCCGCAGCGTTCTTGCACCTGTGAAACGCTCGTCGCCTGTCCATAATAATTCAGGACCATCGCAAGGCAGCAAGCCCCGCATTCGACAGCGCTCATTTGCCTCAATTCAGGCACACGCCGCCAACGTTTTTTGCGGCGTGCAGGGGCAGCGCTTTTTGATGATTGCTGTTTCTGCTCCTGCGCCACCACTGGCTTCGGCTGTTGAATCGGCTGTGGAGGCGAGAAGAGGGCAGCAGGCGCGACCTGCGACAATCCAGACGCGTTGCCTCCCCACACTTGCGCATTCTGGCGAGCAGAGGAAGGGTTCCCGACCGTGACAGCGGGCAATGGCCGACTGGGTAATGCGAGAGGTACCGGACCAGAAGGAGTCTTGCGCGGGAGAGCTTTGCTTTTGACGGCGCGAACTCGCCGACTGGGTAATGCGAGGAGTGCAGGACCAGAGGGCGTCTCCTGATCGATCTTCCAGACGTGTTCTGGCGAAGACGAAGTGAGCGAAATCGGCAAGGTCTGTTGATCCTGGACCGCCTCCTCGCGAGCACTGGGCAGCGAGAAGCGAGGAGGCACCAGAGGTTGCTTTGCATCCCCCTGGCCCGTATCTTTTAGCGAATAACCCGCACCTTGTGCTTGTTCCATAAACGAGCCTCTCCCTTTTATTTCCCGCGCATCTGGTTGAAGCCAGGCAGCAGGGATAGCACACGTTGCGACCCAATTTGGATCTGTGCATCACACAGGCTGCCAGCGAAGATCTGAGCTGAAGTTGCTGGCCCGATAGAGATAGTAACGACAAGCGATGGCCCGGTGATAACTTGCGCCAGCCCTCCTTGCAAATTGTAGCGGCTACGCGCTTCATTCGGGCTGATGAGAGCTGTTCCCACCTGTTCAACAGAGCCAGCCATGCTGGTTGAAGTTGAACCAATGCTCACTGTAGCGGGTTGCCCCACATGTAGACCCGCCAGTTGACCTGGCGGAAAAAAGAGTATCGCCACAACTTCGCCTTCCGCTTGCCCTGTTGGCCCCTGTTCAATCACCACACCCTGACCCTGAACTGAGACGGGGACCGTTACCGACCAGGCAAATCCCAGTGCGCCAAATAAGAGGAATAGAACAATCCAGCAGAGGGCCCACACTGGCGGAGAGGACACTCGCAGTAATACCCCTTGCTCCTGCCTCTGTCGGTATCCTTTTACGGCACTCTCTCGAAAGATCGATTGATTTGGGGCGGACATGATGGCTCCTAATAAACGGCTACCTCATGGAGATGGTCAAAACAATGGCCAGGTGACGTTATCTCTTCTGTCACCCGGCCATATTTGTTCTTCTCACCCAACTTTTTCCGGCTGTGTGTGGAGTAGTTGGGACTCCTGGTGAGCAAACAAGGCAAAGCTCAATACACAAAAGATTTGTGCGCGCTCTTTACCTTGCAATCTATGATATGCCTGGGCTTAGAGCAGGCCGAGGGAATTAACCCCAGGAAGCGTGATTCCAACGCCAGCTGCATTAATTGAAGATCCGTCTGTGAGGCTCACTGAAGCATTCACGCTGCCCAGCACCCCGGTGGTGAGATTCGTGCCCGTGCCCAGCACACCTGTGGTCGTATCCAGCACTGTGCCGACAAGCCCCCCAACCAGGCCGGTGCCACCGGTTACCTGGCTGAGCTGCTCATCCGTGATCTCCTCAAATACCTGCTCATTGACTTGTGTGTTCTTCTTCGCAAACATGGATAAACCCCTTCCTTTTTGAACGCGTGCCAGCGTTTTTCGCGCAGAACTGGCAAGCTATGTTTAAATCTGTGCTTACCGAACCAAATGCCTCAATATGCTCTTTACATGGAAAATGGCTACGCCAATCCATACATATATTGGCACCGATAAGCGTTCCAACAATCGAAACATGTATAATCGATTTCGATGGAACTATAGAAAGTATAAGACCCTTTAGCGAGTTTCTACGCTCAGAACCGTTTTAAATAGCCAGATGGTAATATGTATCCATATCGATCCGCTTCACATTCTCCATGCACTCTCTGTTCACCCTGGCTGTTGGGAACAAGATTGCGATGGTCACTCGCAATTTCATCCCCTTGTTCGTCTCATGTGTAATGCCCTTTCAGAGTCTCACCTTGTTATCGAAGCACAGGGAAAAATGTTGCGCGGCCAATTGAGGAAGTCCTATCCAATCTCCCATCCCGGCTGATTTGTAGGACCAACGTACCCTTTCTACCAGCATGAGGAGCAAAATTTGTTATGATTCGTAAGACCACGCAACAATTTGCGTGGTGCTTCGATAACAGGATGAGATCTCAAATGCCCTTGAGGAGTAGAATGTATCAACGACATGGTCAAGCGCTTGACGGTTCGCCGATTGAGGCGCTCTATCATAGGCATGTACAGGATGTTTTGAGGTATATTCATCGGTATATCTTTTCCAGGGAAGATGTGGACGATTTAGTGGTAGAGGTCTTTTTGGCAGCCATCGAAAGCTCGACATTGCTCAAGCTGAACGCCGAGGAGCAATTTGCCTGGCTGCAACGCGTGGCCCGGAACAAAGTCATTGACTACCAGCGGCGGGCTGTCAAACGTCCCGCGGTAGCGTTGGAAGAAGCGTTGGATAGCCCGTTTGATACCGATTATTTTACCCCAGAGCAAGCGGCGGTGAATCGGGAAGAACTGGAATTGTTGCGTGCTCGCTTATCGGGACTGCCAGAGCTGCATCAACAGGTGTTGCAACTCCGCTTCGGCGACGGCCTACGTACCAAAGAAATCGCGTCAAAGCTCCATAGGAGCGATGGAGCCATCCGTTCTCTACTTTTACGTTCGCTCAACCTTTTGCGCACTCGCTATACTTCACGCGAGGAGGAACGGATTTAATGAACAATCGCGACGACGATTTGACAATTGAAAATGTGGACGAGCAGGTAGAGGAGTTTGCGCACTTCCAGGTATCCCAACCTCCGCCCGCGGCATCTCTGGCCCGGACTATTCGCAATCTCCAAAGCATTTATGCAGAGGATAGCAGACAGGCAGATATCTGGGCGCGTATTAATAGCCGCGCCTCTGCCCTGGCCTCTAATGATGCCAGAACAGAGGCGAATGAGCCGATCGCTATTCAGTCTTTTCAAAGCGAAAAAAGGGCCATGCAGGAGAGCGATACCTTGCGTGTAGGGAGCTTTAATTCGCTCCCACAGAGACGTGACAAGCAGCAGCCGTCGCGTCATTGGCAGTTGCGCAACCTTGGGATCGGCCTGGTTGCAGCCATTGCGCTGATCGTCATTCTCGCCTGGCCGATATTTTACTATGTTTCCGGTAGCGCTCATACTGCCAGCCCCCATCCTTCTTCCCAGACGGCCACGCCTCAGCTAACAGGGATTGTACCTGGCGTGCAGGCCAATCCGACAGCGACTCCTTCGCGGACTGCCGCTCCATCGCCAACAGGCACGACGCCCACCCAGACTGCGTCTGGCATGCAGACGTATAGCGGTCAGTATTTCACGATCCAATACCCGGCCAACTGGGTAATCGCCAGTGTTACCACGGGCAGCACCTACAAGCAAACGGTGCAATTCCGCCCATCTGCGACAAGCCCCATCTTCGTCAATGTCGACGTGCTATACGCCAGCTACCTTACGGATGACTTGTTGCTGCTTCTTGATCCCGACGTAAAATTGGGGACGCTGCTAGGCAAGAGCACGGTTACCTATCATGGGATTCCCTGGGTGGCAGGTTTTGTTGATTCTACGGGATCAGCGCAATCTCAGCCGGAGAAGCTGGAGATCGCCTACTCTAACCAGAAAGTTCCCTACAGAATTGAGTTTGGCGCGCCTCCCGACCAGTTCAATGCCTCTACTACGACTTTTAATGCCATTTTCGCTTCATTTTACCCTGCACCATGAAATCCGTTCGGGTAGTTCGAGTAGTGTATCTGTCGTGAATGTAACCGCGGCTCCTGTATAACGCAAAATCAACGAAGCCTAAGTACGCTTGACGAAGAGTTCGACCCCGTATGCGCTCCTGAGTGGGCGATACTGGCGTGCGAGTGCGTTCAGCTTGATTGTCGCGTCAGCCCTGTTCCCAGTGCTTGTTGGATCATTCAGATCGACGATAATATACTGAACGCTCTGGTTGCAGATGGGCGGGTCCAGGCAGGTATCAGGAAAGACCGCGAGATTCTGGCGCTCGCTCAGGTGCGGGTTCAGGTCGTCGCTGGCGGAAACCGAGGCATCTGGCGGGATTAAATCGAGCAATTGCTGAATCTGCTGTTCGCGTGCGCCTGGTGTGTGGTCGGCCCAGAACGAATTTAGCTGGGGGACGGCGATTAGATAGTTCAGGCCCATGGCAAAGATCAACCAGCAGCAGAGAAAACCCTGCAAACGATACGCGGAGACTTTCTTGGCGAACGGATACATGCGCTCGCCGAACTCTTGCCACCAGCGCTGGTTCCAGCGCCAGAATGGCAAGGCCACACGCGTAAGGCGTGGCTTCAGCCTGCTGGCGAAGCGTGCCAGAGCTCCCCAGACACGTCGGCCCAACGAACTGACCTTTGTGGGTATCCATGCGACTGGATAGGTCGCGTGTTCGGTGTCTGGCGCGGGCTGGCCTGTCAACGACTCCAGTTCATCCTGGTGAAGCAATTTTCTGCTCCAGCCCTGCCAGAGCAAGATCAGGCGGCGCGTGCCATGAATGGCTGACAGCATGACGAAAGGAATGACCGCGGCATTGTAGTGATAGACTCCACTATAATTTGGCTCGTTACTTGAGAGAATATTGCTGGCAAACTTGGGCAACGCCGGCAATAACCATTCGGGCGCGAGCAGGCTGAGAAAACCGGTGCTGCGGATCAGGCTAAAGATATAGTAGACGCGATCGAGCGTGAGTATTTCGGTGAAAATGACCCAGGGATGGAGCAGCAGATTGAGAATCGCGGCCCCAGGCGTGCTGCCCAGAAATTCGTAGCGATACCAGAAGTTGTTGGGTTGTACACCGACGTAGAAGTGTGGGACTACCACCTTGAAGGCGAGGTAGGTCCAGAGCGAGCCGCCTAAGAGAAGCGTCAGGCCCAGGCGCGGCAGGCGGTATTTCCAGATGAGCAAAATGCCCAGAAATGCCACGGCCAGCGGCATATCCTCTTTGGTCGCGCAGACAAAAAAGCAGAGGATCAGAAACCAGATGTAACGACGGTACGTCAGCGCTAGAAGCGCGTAGAGGAGGAGCGGCGTGGCCAGGCTGTCGGGATGAAAATCAAAGATATTGATGCCCAGCAGAGCAGGCGAGAGCAGGTATGCCACCGACATTGTGGTTGCCAGCAGCGGCCAGGACGGCAGATAGCGCCGACTGAGCAGGAAAACCGCCGGAGCGCCCGCCGCCAGTACCAGCGTTTGAAAGATCAGCAAGATGCGCGGGTCGGAATGAAAGGCGTAGAGCAGCGAGACCAGAAGCATGATTGGCTCAACATGGACGGCCAGGCGGTTTGGCGGCCCATACCAGTCAATGGCCTGGTTGGTAAACTGAAACGGGCGTCCATGGATAGTATTCCACAGCACCTGATCCATATTGCCCAGGTCAAACGCCGTTGCCTTGAAGGTTGTGTAGCGCAACACAGACTCGTAGCCCATCACCACAACGTAGACGATGATCGCGACGATCAACAGTCTCCAGGCAATGTGTTGCTGTGCGCGTAAATCAAATTGCTTGAGAAATTTCATAAGAGCCTAAATGACGATCACCGAATAATAAATGCCAACACCTACGAGTAGCATAAAACTATACACGATCACATGCTCTGGCCAGGTTCCTGTGCGGAAACGCCAGCGGTGGTCTGGTGGAAAGCCATAATACTTATGCATTGGCCAGAGTAGCGGCACGCCCTCCCTGGTCAGTCCATCCGCCGCGATGTGCATGATGCAGCCAAAGAGCACGGCAATAAAGACAATATGGGAGTCATTGATGACATTGGCTGGTACTATATAACCGCGCGAGAAGAGCAGGTACTGTATGAGTTGTTGCATCCCAAGTGCGATGGCCGAGCCGCAGATCAGGCCCAGGAAACTATGGAAGAGGGTTCGATGGCCCACCACATGCTGAATCTCTCGGCTCATCCAGCCAAGTTTTTTCCCCAGCGTACTACGGGCGTTGTCAATGTCTGGCAGGAGCGCGCCAAATGCTACCATCACATAAAAGATCGCTTTGTCGATAACCAGCGCAAGCGAGATATGGCCGGTACCGACCAGGGAAGGTCCTGAGACATGCGCGAAGCTATCAAATACAACTCCCGCAGTCAGGCCGACCAGCAGGTGTGATTTACCGACCATGTGACGCGTCCTCTTTCTTGCTTTTTCGGGTGCGAGCGCATAACGTATATCATTGTTCGCTTATTTTAGAGCTTCAGCCAGGAAATAGCAAGAGTCATAGCCCCAACCTTCCCCCATCATACAGGCGATATTTTGTAGAGATATGAAAAAAGCGCAGCTTTTTTCATATCTCTACAAAATATCGCCTGAAAGTGCGTTGCAAGCGTGTTATTCCTCGTCGGGCAGTTGAATAAAGACAGCATTATCATCTACTTTAACCGGGTAGGTGAGAATATCCTGGCGGGCCGGGCCGCGTAAGACTTTGCCAGTGCGCACATCAAACTGCGCGCCATGCCAGGGGCAGGTCAGGACGTGCCCTTCCAGGTCGCCTTCGTTGAGTGGGCCGCTGATGTGGGTGCAATTATCGGTGAAAGCGTAGATGCAGCCCTTGACTTTGGCCAGGCAGACCAGCTCGCCGTCAGCCTCTAACGGCAGCATGCCACCTTCCTCTACCTCGTCAACATGGGCGACTTTCAGAAAATCGGTCATCTTTATAGCTATTCCTCTAGAGAAAGTTGATGTGTTTAGAAACGCTGCCTGCTCACTCTTCGTCTTCGTCCAGCTTCGGCTTCTCCAGACCCGCGAGGGCCAGGCTGCGATGCAGCACGCGCAGCGAAAGAAACGCGCATTTGGTGCGCGCCGGGCTGATGCTGATGCCCAGGGCGTCCAGCACGTCATCTTTGCCGAGCTGAATAACCTCTTCGACGGTATGGCCCTCGATCATTTCAGAGAGCATCGAGGCCGATGCCTGGCTAATCGCGCAGCCACGTCCCTGAAAACGCACTTCGGTGACGCGGTCGCCATCGACTTTCAGGTCGATGGCAAGCTGGTCGCCGCAGAGCGGATTCGAGTCTTCCGCGTGCGCGTCCGATTGTTCCAGCGTGCCATAATTGCGCGGATTGCGATAATGATCCAGGATGTACTCCCGGTAATAATCCATTGACATAATGCTTTTCCCTGCCTAAAACTGAAAAATCTGTGCTGCTTTGCGCAAACCCTCTACCAGGGCATCGACATCCGCTGGGATAGTATAGATATAAAAGCTGGCGCGGGCCGTGGCGGCCAGGCTATAGCGTTCCATCAATGGCTGCGCACAGTGGTGGCCAGCGCGAATCGCCACGCCTACCTCCTGGTCGAGGATTGAGGCCAGATCGTGCGGGTGGATGTCGTTCAGCGTGAATGAGATGACACCGCCGCGCTGTTCGGTTGCGGGACCATAGATGGTCAGGCCGGGCACATTCGCGAGGCTCTCCATTGCGTAGGCCGTGATCTCCTGCTCCATCCGGTGAACCTGCTCCATGCCCAGCGTACTCAGGTAATCGACTGCCGCGCCCAGGCCGATGGCTTCCGCGATCGCGGGTGTGCCAGCCTCAAACTTCCAGGGCAGGTCGTTCCAGGTGGACTCGCGCAGGTGAACCGTGCGAATCATTTCGCCGCCGCCCATAAACGGGGGCATCTCTTCCAGCAGTTCGCGCCTACCATAGAGCACGCCGATGCCGGTTGGGCCCAGCATTTTGTGGCCACTGAAGCAGAGAAAATCGGCGTCCAGTTCCTGTACATCGACTGGCAGGTGCGGCACGCTCTGCGCGGCATCTACCAGCGTCACCGCGCCAGCCGCGTGTGCCTGGGCGATCATCTCGCGCGCGGGATTGATTGTACCCAGAACATTCGACATCTGAGTGAACGCAACGAGCTTTGGCTGCTGCTCTAATAATTGCTTATAGACATCCAGGCGCAGCAAACCATCGTCGCTCACCGGGATAAACTCCAGGCGCGCGCCTGTGCGCTGGGCTAGCAACTGCCAGGGCACAAGGTTGCTGTGGTGCTCCATCTCGGTCGACACGATCAGGTCGCCCGCGTGGATGTTGGCGCTACCCCAGGTATAGGCCACGAGATTGATGCTCTCGCTGGTATTGCGCGTGAAGATAATCTGTTTGCTCTGACGCGCATTGATAAAGCGTGCCACCTTGACCCGCGCCTTCTCCATGCGGGCCGTGGCCTCTTCGCTGATCTCATAGACGCCGCGATGCACATTGGCATTGTACATCTGATAGTACTCGGTCATCGTCTCGATTACCGAGCGCGGCTTCTGCGAACTGGCCGTACTGTCGAGATACACCAGCGGCTTGCCGTGTACCTGGCGCGCCAGAATGGGAAAGTCCTGGCGAATTTCGGCGGCGCCGCGTGTGGTCGCCGCTACGTTCTCGGACGCTAACATAGTACACCTGATTTCCAGTCTCTACAAAATTGAGCGAATATTAGTTTGTGATTGAGAGTGCGCGCATGCGCGCACTCTCAATCACAAACTAATATTCGCTCAATTTGATCTCTTCATCACTTGTGGTCGAGCTATCGAGCGAGATGGCATATTCATCCACACCCTCGATCTCCCAACGTTCCTGGGCATCGACCCAGGTATCAGCCTCACTCTCGAAGGAGCCGCGCATACGCTGGATGATGCTCCGGCGCAGACGAATACGCAGGTTCTCCAGAGGGATACGCTGCAGCACCGGCTCGAAGAAGCCCTGTACGATAATGCGCTCGGCCTCGTCCTTGGGGATGCCGCGTACCATCAGGTAGAAGAGTTGCTCCTCATCGATTTTGCCGGTGGTGGCGCCGTGGCTGGCGCTAACCTCGTTCGCGCCGATCTCCAGGCCGGGGATCGACTCTGCGCGGCACTCGTTGCTCAAGAGCAGCGTGTGGTCCGACAAGAACGAGGCAGTATTCTGCGCACCCGGCTCGATGCGGATCATGCCGTCAAACTCCACGCGCGACGCGCCGGTCAGCACGCCATGCACCAGCGTCTCAGCGTTGGTATTCAGCGCGTTATGGTGAGAGAGCGTCTTGATCGCGTACCGCTGGTCATGGTCGGTGAAGAAAACGCCCACCAGTTCTCCAGCGGTGCCATCGCCGAGCAGGTCCACGCCGATATTCGAGAGCATCACTTTGCTGCCCAGGTCGGCCAGGACCCAGGTGGTGCTGCCATCCTTCTCGTGGACGGCGTTTTTGTGGCTGATGTGCCAGACGTTCTGCCCAAGGTCTTGCAGATTGCTGAACTCCACGTGGGCCGCGTGCTTTGTATGCACTTCGACCACGCTATGTACCAGCGAGGCGCGATCGCCTTCGTACGCCGAGTCCAGCTCTTGCACGAAGCGCACGCTGCTCTGCTCGTCCGCGATGATCAACGTTGGCGCGAAAAAGGCCGAGCCGGGCTCGTCGATCCAGATTTGCGTCAGGAACGGATTCTCGATCTCGACGCCTTTGGGCACATACAGGAAGATGCCGCCGCTCCAGAACGCAGCGTGCAGCGCGGTGTATTTATCGCTGGCCATTGGCACGCAGCTGGTCATAAAGTGCGGCTGAACCAGTTCTGGATGCTCGCGTACAGCGGTTTCCAGATCGGTCAGGATCACGCCCTGCTGTTTCAGTTCGGCGGCCAGTTCAGTATGCACGACCGCAGTATTGTGCTGGATAACCAGGCCGGAGCGCTGGTGGACCAGGCCCTGTTCAAGAGAGTGCGCGATGGACGCGGGGAGCGCGCTGGTGCTGTTCGCGGACGCGTAAGGGCTGAGGTCCTGGAATTTAAAATTCGAGAACATGCGCAGGGTACCCAGGTCGCCACGGCGGCCCAGCGGCGCGGGCGTCTGCTCATAGACCTCCCATGCCTGCAAGCGCTTCTCAAGCATCCAGGCTGGTTCGCCCTTGCGACGCGAAAGCTCCTCCACCGCGCTGCGGGAGAATCCGCTGAGCAGTGTCTCAGGCATGAGCCGCCTCCCCATTCTCCTCTTCAGCAGGCCTCAGCCACTCGTAGCCCTTCTCTTCCAGTTCAAAGGCCAGCTCTTTGCCGCCAGACTTGATGATGCGTCCATTGAACATCACATGCACGAAATCGGGTGTGATGTAGTTCAGCATGCGCTGATAGTGGGTAATCAGCAGCACACCCAGATCGGGGCCGGTCAGAGCATTGACGCTCTCAGAGACGATCTTCAGCGCGTCGATGTCCAGACCTGAGTCGGTCTCGTCCATCACCGCGATTTCCGGCTGCAGCAGCGCCATCTGGAGGATCTCGGCGCGTTTTTTCTCACCGCCGGAGAAGCCATCGTTGATCGAGCGGTTGATAAAGCTGTTATCGACCTTGAGCAGGCGCATCTTCTCTTGCAGAAGCTTGCGGAACTCTCCGGGCGGCATGCTGCGTTTCGTGCCGACTTTGCCGGTCGGATTCTCGCCCTCTTCCACGGGCTTGTTGCCTTCGCGTACGGCTTCGAGTGAGCGGCGCAGGAAGTTCGCCACGCTCACGCCGGGCACCGACATGGGATACTGGAAAGCCAGGAAGAGACGCATGCGAGCGCGGCGGTCGGGAGCGTACTCCAGAATATTCTCGCCCTTGAACCAGATTTCGCCATCGGTCACTTCGTATTTGGGGTTGCCCATGATGACATTAGCCAACGTGCTTTTGCCAGAGCCGTTCGGACCCATCAACGCGTGAATTTCGCCCTGCTTCACTACCAGGTCTACCCCGCGTAGAATTGGTTTGCCTTCAATATTCGCATGAAGGTTTTTAATAATGAGTTCTGATGCCATTCCTAAAAAACATCCTCCTAATATATACTTTCTGACCGCAGCCCTCTTGGGTTAGTTCACGGCTGTATCGGCAACGTGAATATCTGAGATGGCGATAAATTGCGTGGGAGATATGTTCTCCACGTCGCTTGCCCCCACCAGATCGGCCAGTGTCATCGTATCGAGCGTATGCGCAACTGCGTCACGCACCTTGGCCCACAAATACCTGGTCTTGCAAGCATCCAGGTACCCGCAGATTTGCGTCATCTCTCCCTCGGTAGCGCAGATCATCGGCGCGATCGGACCCTCTAGCACCCGCACAATCTCTCCCATCGTGATTCCCTCCGGGTCGCGGCTCAGGCGATATCCGCCATGCGCGCCTCGTGTGCTGGCAACCAGTGGCGGCTCCGACTCGCGCAGCAGCTTGACCAGTTGCTCCAGGTAAGCCAGGGGCAACGACTCAGACAGAGCGATATCGGTTAGCGAGCGTGGCCGTCCGCCGTAGTGGCGCGCCAGATCAACCATGATCCGCACACCATATTCGCCTTTCGTGGATACGCGTAACATCATGGCCCCTCCTTGCTGGCAGCCCTGGGATTCTCAAACTGTGTGCAATATGGTACAAAATTAATCCGACTTGTTCACTAGGATATATTCTAACACCTTCTATAAGGGAGCGTCAACCAGAGGAAACTATCTGGACAGATTTTTGCATCGCTTTAGCTATGCGGTTTGCGCCCCACGACAATCTGGCGTGTGCCCTGGCCGAAAGGTTTCCAGTCATAGCTGCCGTAGATCGCCTCGATGCGGAAGCCGCTGGCCAGAAAAAGCAACTGGAGTTCGCGAGGAAAAAAGATGTGCAAATCCAGCTTGTTGAAGTAGCGCTCGTGCTCGCCAGTCTCAAAGAACTTCTCGTGAATCCAGGTGAGACGCTGCAATTGCTCAATGCCCTCGTATTTGCGGCTGCTGTAGAGCAGCATAGTATACTCGTCGGGTACCTCGATCTCGTCTTCCAGGTAGACATGCGAGGGCCGGTTCAGCGCGTCGCTCAGGTAATCGATATCGGGCAGGGCTACATCGACGATAAATCGTCCACCAGGCGCGAGATGTTCGTAGGTGTTCTTGAACGCGCTGAGTTGCTGCTCAATTTCGTAGAGGTGCGCAATCGAGTTGAATGGTAGGAAGATCAGATCAAACTCGCCCTTCTGCGGGAGTTGATAATCGCACATATCGCCCGCGTAGAGTGTCACGCGCTGCTGAAGCTCCTCGGACTCGCGGGCCAGCTTGCGCCGGTACGCGCCCAACATTTCCTCTGAGAGGTCCACTCCCGCGAGTTGGAAGGCACCGGGACCGCGCAGTAGCTCCAGGCCAATGCGCCCACTGCCGCACGCCAGCTCAAGCGCGCGCTCCGGCAGGTAGCGCATCACTAACTCTCGCCAGAACGGCACATCCTGCTCTGACTGGCTCTGATATTCAAGATCGTAATCTTCGGCACGCTCATAATAATCACCGACCGCATAGGGCATAGTTTCCGGGCCTCCAGGTAAGTATAAGGGTACATTTGGTCGCGTTGAGGTTGTCCTCTTCAGCCGTAGAGATTACCACGAACGGAAGAGGCAATGCAAGCAATCTTACAAAAGGTCATAGCTATATAAAAATCGGGCAGCGTTCCCACCCGGCCCCTGTGCCCGCCCTCCGCGTGCCCGCCGTGCTCGCTTGCTTAGAGCGCGCTCACCTCCCTGCGGTGCCAGTCGGTCATCTGCTGATAGGCGTGGGCGATGCGCAGGATCATCGCCTCTTCAAAGGGCTTGCCGGCAATTTGCAGGCCGAGTGGCAGGCCATCGGTGGAAAAGCCACAGGGCAACGAAACAGCGGGCAGACCTGTGAGGTTAAAGATCTTAGTGATGCGTAACAGGGCCGCGCCTGAGTTTTCCGTCACACCATCGATGGTAATATCTGTGTCGCTTTGCTCCTCCAGGTAGGCCGCGACCGGGATTGTGGGCAGGACCAGCGCGTGCAAGGGCTGCATGAGCGCGCGCATGCTGCTCGTGAAGACACGCCGTTGCTGTTGTGCTCGCAGATATTCGATCGCGGGTATCTGCTGGCCCAGGCGTAAACTTTCGCGTGCTTTGGGTCCATACGCGTTTTCATGCGCGGGAAACCAGCCCTTTTCCCGGTGCGCGAGCGTAGCTTCGGGCCGCTGAATAGTCCGGTACATGTCAGGGGCGGGCAGAGGCATATCCACTTCCACAACTTCCGCTCCAGCCTCTTTGAGCACGAGTAGGGCACCACGCCAGGCCTGGCGCACCTCAGGATCGAGTGGCGCGACAGTGGCGTCAGAGGGTGCGCCCAACTTGATCCCTTGCAATGAGAGTGGGCCGCGTCCTTCCGCTCCGCCAATCAACGACGCGCTGGCCTGCGCTGGCGGCCCCGAAAGGCTATTGGGATCGCGCGGATCATAGCCAGCCAGCGCGTCAAAGAGCAGCGCGCAGTCTTCAGCGCTACGCCCAATCGGCCCGACATGATCGAGCGACCAGCTTAAAGGAATCACGCCATAACAACTGACCCGGCCATAGGTTGGCTTGAGGCCGGTCGCGCCACAGCATGCCGACGGGATACGAATCGAGCCGCCGGTGTCGCTACCAAGCGCGCCCAGGCACATGCCCGCGACCACCGCCGCCGCTGAGCCACCGCTTGAGCCACCAGTGATACGCGCTGTATTCCAGGGATTGTGCGTTGGCGGCGAGTACGGACCATAGGCGAACTCGAACGTGTTCGTCTTGCCGATGATAATCGCCCCTTTTTTGCGCAAGAGTTCCACCACCGCAGCATCTTCAGCGGCCACATAGTTCTCCAAAACCTTTGAGCCAGCGGTCAGGCGCACCCCTTTCACAGCGATGATATCCTTGATCGCAATGGGAATCCCATGCAGCGGGCCGCGATGGAGTCCTGTGCGCATCTCCTGTTCCGCCTGCTCTGCGTCTTTCAGTGCCTGATCGCGCATCACCGTGATATATGCTTGCATCTTTCCGTCCCACTCATCGATACGCGCGAGTGTCTCCAGGACTAATTCTGGGGGGGTGACCAGGCCGCTTTTGATCTCTTCGGCGGCTTCACTGATGGACATATATGGCATATTATAGAACTCCTGTTTCCTCTTCTGTCATTAGCTTGCATTGGCTTGTTTACCTCTCAGTTTACAACATTCTCTGTTGGTTTCCGCGTGACGCGCCCATCGCCCCCACCCCAGACGCGGTCAAGCAGCGTCCCATAGGGCAAACGGATCGCGCGTCGATACCCATCGTGCGTAGGGACCGCCGCGGTCCGATCCACCTGCGCCCCATCCAAATGCCGAATACGCACGCGAAGCACAATCACCACGCGAAAATGAGCAATGTGTGCATCACGCGTTGACCGTTGACCGAGGGGCACTCATACCGCGCTAGAAGCCAATCCAGCCCGGTCAACGCTCTTTTTATCTTGCGTTGACCGTTGACCGATGAATGATGATAGAACATATAGAACTCTTTACTATATACTTTGCATACTAGAGAGAGGTAATAGATGTTCTGTAGGAGGCTATTTTGAGCAAGAAACGGTCAACGGTCAACGCTGCCCAGGGAGTGGTTTGCATGGGAGGATTAGGGATATATCCATCGTGACGTATAATAAAGCAGAGGCGAAATACCCACCATACTCCGGGTAAGCTTCGTTGTTCACGATAGGGAGGTCTACATTTATGGTCGCTGAGCTTATAGGGCGCGAAATCAAGGGGCGTTATCGGCTGATCGATGAGCGGGGCAGAGGCAATTTTGGCACGGTCTATCTGGCCCGCGATCTGCTGACAAACTATCTGTACGCGGCGAAGATTATGCACACCGATCATACCGCTGACTATGAGCTGGTTGAACGGTTCAAGCGCGAGGCCTTGATTCTCTATAATCTCAACGATGTGCATATTGTGCGCGTAATTGATTATGGCAACGAAGGCCAGCTCTACTATATTATGATGCACCACATCGATGGGCAGAGCCTCAAGTACTACATGCAGCAGTATGGAGCCATGGAGCCGTTGCGCGCGCTGGACTATATCCACCAGGCTGCCGAGGGTCTGGACGCCGCCTATAAACGCGGGGTGGTTCATCGCGATATCAAGCCGCAGAATATCCTGGTCAATAACAAGGGGATGGTCAAAATTGCCGATTTTGGCCTTTCACGCAGCAAGGATATGCTCACTATCACCCACTCGGAGAAGTTTATGGGCACGGCCTACTATGTCGCGCCTGAGCAGATCATGAGCAGTCACGCGGTGGATACGCGCGCCGATCTTTACGCGCTGACGGCGGTGCTCTTCGAGATGTTGACTGAACATCCGCCCTCCACTGGCGGCAGGGCGCTCGATATTATCCTGATTCATACACAAGCAGAGATTCTTTCGCTGTGCCGTCTGTGCTCCGAACTACCGCCGCAGATGGATGTTTTTCTGCGCAAAGCCCTGGCCAAAGCGCCGGATGAGCGATTCCAGTCGCCCGCAGAGTATATCGCCGCGATTGAGCAGTTGCAGCAGCTTGTGCGTGGCGAGGCCGTGACCCCTCAGCAGCAGGCGCGCCTGATTTTATTGGATAGTGGCCAGGTCTTCCCGCTACAAGGCGCGAAATTGCTGATCGGGCGCGAGGACCCCAGACGTGAAATCCATCCCGATATCCTGATCAACGATGAGAGCAAAACCGTCGGGCGCATCCACGCCTGCCTGAGCTGCCAGCAGGGACAATGGTGCATTGAGGATCGCAACGCGCGCAACAAGACGCGCCTGAACGGCGATGTGCTGATCCCGTATGAGCCAAAGCCACTCAAGGACGGCGATCGTCTGCGTTTTGGCCGCGTCGAAGCGCGTTTTGAGCTTCAATAAAAAGGACTTTTGGCTTGAATGTTGTCAGAGAAGCCGCGTCAGGTTGACAATGACAAACACCTTCATGTACTCTGTCAGCAAGAGAATTGTTCGCATAAATTCTGGCTCAGCCAGTTTGAAGGAGGTGCAAGATTATGAGTATGCATCCTGAATTGTCCCTTGTGCTTGCACGCACCTTGTCTGCCCGCTTCGAGGGCTTTGAGCGAACTCTGCCGTTCCTCAGCTAGAGCCAGATGGTGACACGCGTGAGCGTCCTCCCTGGTATCGGCTAGCAGGCAGCACATGGCTCACTCCCTCCGCACGGTAGACATCACAACCCAATCTGATGGTTTGAACCGTGTTTTTTTATTCTCCTGGAGGGAAGCTTTTGATTAATGATGCGGAAACCCTGACCGGCATGGTTTTAAACGGCGCGCACGGCATCTATGATGTGCACACCGCGAACGGCGTGCTGCGCTGCACGCTGCGTGGCAAACTGAAAAAAGCGTTTGCCAAATCTCAAACTGCCCCTGCTTTGGCGAAAGCTCGTCCTCGTTATGATAAATTGCTCCTGCAACCTAAAAAACGCGCGGAGAAGCGTGAGGAAGCGGAACAGGCTGCGCCAGTTCGTCTCTCCGTTGGCGACTATGTCAAACTGCGCCAGCTCGATGCCTCAACGGGGATGATCGAGGAGATTCTGCCGCGCCAGAGCGAACTTTCGCGTCGCGATGCTGGCTCAAACGACAAAAAGGTCACACAGCAGACGCTGCTGGCAAACCTGGATCAGGCAGTGCTGGTCTTCGCCTCGGCCCAGCCTGATCCGCACTTTAGTATGCTGGATCGTTATCTCGCCATCTGCGAATCCGCCCAAATTCGTCCGGTGGTCTGCTTGAATAAGGCTGATCTGCCTCACGAGGAGTACGTGGAACAGGGTTCTGAACTCTATACGCGCCTGGGCTACGGGGTCATCTGGTCCAGCACGATTACCGGCGAGGGCATTGCCGACCTGCGCGAGCTACTCAAAACGCACATGACGCTCTTTACGGGTCCTTCCGGCGTGGGCAAGTCCTCGCTGGTCAATGCCATTGAACCCGGCATGGCCATCAAAACCGGCCTGGTCAGCTCCTCCACCGGCAAGGGCAAGCATACCACCACTGGTTCGCAACTCTACCCACTCACCGGCGGCGGATGGCTCGCCGATTCCGCTGGCATTCGTGCCCTGGCCGCCTGGAATATCGCGCCCGAAGAGCTGGCATCCTGCTTCATCGAGTTCCGTCCCTACCTCGGCGAGTGCGAGTTTTCAGATTGCGCACACGTCGATGAAGAGGGGTGCGCGATCTTGCAGGCCGTGGATGACGGTGTGATCGACGCGCATCGCCATAAGAGCTATGCGCGGATTTTCTTGGAGGAAGAACGCAACTGATAATAGCAAATCCGTTTGCATGCTGGCAAGGAGACGCACGGCGCGGGCCACCGCTACTATGTTATTATAGATAATATAAAGGGCACAGTGTTTTGCTGGGGTATGTGGAAAGAGGAAGTAGATGAGGGGAACAACAGATGCTCGGCCGGAAAAAATCTATGCCGCGAAGACGCAGAAACTGAGAACGCTCACGTACAGGCGCAGAAGGTCTGCCCTGTGGGACTTGCTGGCGGCAAGTCTGCTGATCGTGAGTAGCCTGGTCGTGGTGTGCTATCCGCTGCTCGTGCATTCCTTCCTCTGCGTCCATGCACTGCGTGGTCGCACACCAACTCACCACGCGACCGTAGCGCCTTTTAATCCCGATCTAGGGGCCATCCTGCCCACCCATCGCGTGGTTGCTTTCTATGCTATTCCCAACGCAGAAGTGACCGGACCAGCCTACGAATTGACCTCTGGCATGCTTGCCCATTTGCAAATCCAGGGGGCCGCGTACCAGCGGCTCGATCCTACGCATCCAGTACAATTGGGCATTGACCTGGTCGCGAGCGTGCCTGATAGGAGCCCTGGGCCAGATGGCTACTATAGCCATCACCTTGATCCCGCGACAATCCGGTCCTACATCTCATTCTGTCAGCAACATAACCTGATCCTGTTTCTCGACCTCGACTTCGGGCGCGCACCTATCATGCAAGAGGTAGACTTCTTCCTGCCCTATCTGGAGCGCTACGCTTTTGTGCAGATGGCCGTCGATCCCGAATGGATGTTTCCACGCCACAATGGTATTCCGGGTATCGATCTGAGCAACGTGCGCGCCTCCGACCTCAACCCTATTATTCAAGCTCTGGCAGCCCTGCCACTCAAATATCACGTGCCGCGCAAAATCTTGCTCATCCACCAGTACCGCCCTGACGGCGATGGTCTGCGGTATCCATACGATATGGGTGGACCGGGACATGCAAAAATACCACAATTTCCGCTATGGAGGCTTCAAGCTGTTCTACCACATCGAAGCGCGCACCAGCCTGATGACGCCCCGGCAAGTGCTCGCGCTCAAGCCGCCGCCCCTGGTGGTGACGTACGGTAATTAAGGCTGAGTTGGTTTATTGCAACGCTTGCTGCACCACCTGAATGCTGGCTGGCCGCTTGCTCTCGTCCATCTCCAACATCTGTGTGATCAGGTGAGCCAGCGGCTCTGGCACGCCGGGCACCAGCGATTGCAATGGTGGGAAGCGAAACGGCGACTGCGAGGGATCGTAGCCGGACAGCAGTTCGTAAAGGGTCGCGCCCAGGCTGTAGATATCGGAGCGCGCGGTGGTCTGCGCCCGGCCATACTGTTCGGGCGGCGAATAGCCCATTGAGCCGTAGGTCATAGTGTCTTTGGACTGACCCGGCTTGAAGAGACGCGCGATGCCGAAGTCGATCAGGTAGATATGTCCGTCAGGGGTGTGCATGATATTGCTCGGCTTCAGGTCGCGAAAGACGATCGGCGGCTGGTGCGTGTGCAGATAGTTGAGTACGTCGCACAGCTCGCGCGCGATGTGTAGCACTTCCGGCAGCGGCAAACGTCCGTTGGGGACACGCGAGAGGTATTGCGCCAACGACTCGCCCTGGATGAAGCTCATGACCAGGTACCAGCGACCCGCCTGCTCAAAATGATCGTGGATGCTCGGCAGGTTTGGATGTTGCAGCCCGGCGAGCATGTACGCCTCGCGCTTAAACGTCTCGACCGCAATCTGCATGTCCTGCTCAGAGAGGTTACTCTGGCTCATCTCTTTTACCGCGACCAGGCGGTTGCCCAACTGCGTATCCTGGGCTAGATAGACCGCGCCCATGCCGCCGTGGCCCAGTTCTTGCATCACCCGATAGCGCCGGTTGAGCAGCGCCTGCGCCGGGAGTCGCCCCGTTGCCGGTTGGCCTGTAGGAGCTTGCGACGGCGTGGCCTGCGTCGGCGCGGAGTGCATGGTGGGAGGACGACGTGCGGGAGCGGGAGCAGCGCGCATCGTCTGCGCTGTGTCCGACCCTGAGAGCCTGTGCCTACAAAAGAAACACACGGCATCATTCGCCGGATTCTCTACACCACAGTTGGGGCAAGTGATCGTCCCAGAGGCCATCGCACGCACACTCCTTTTCAGAACTCCCTGTCATACGTGAGCAGGATGCGCAATGCTCGCTGTTGTTCTGAGCAGCGCATGCTTCTCCGCGTGTCTTAACCGTTTCTCAAGTATATGCTAAAACAGGGAGGGATACAAGTTGATCGCTACCTTCTCAGGGCGTTTTCTTGAGCCTGATGCGTGTGACCCACCAGTACACGAATTTGTTGGTGTAGTGTGCTCGCCATCGGCGTGGTGCTGGGTTACATCACGCTCACAGGATCGATGTCGATCGGTTTGCGCCAGGCCAAGACGAGCAATCCAGGTGTCGAGCTTTTCGCGCAGTAATAGGGCCTCGTTTTGCGAGCGGCGGCGGTTCTCGTGGCTGTAGGTGAATTTGACGAACTGGCGAAAGGGAGGGTAGCCGTAGCGGCGGCGCGCCTCGATCTCGGCGGCGTAGAATTCGTGGTAGTCGTGGCGCGAGGCGGCGTCGATGCAGAAGTGCTGCGGATTAAAGGTTTGGACGATCACGCGCCCGGCCTCGGCTCCGCGTCCGGCACGCCCGGCCACCTGCGTCAGCAGTGTGAAAGCCCGCTCGGAGGCTGAGAAATCGGGCAGCATCAGGGCGATATCGGCGGAGACGACGCCAACCAGGGTCACGCCGGGAATGTCCAGGCCCTTGGCGATCATCTGCGTGCCAATCAACACATCGGCCTCGCGATTGGCGAAGCTGTCCAACAGTTGCTCGTGGGCGCGACGATTCTTTGCGGTGTCGCGGTCCCAGCGCAGGAGCCGCACTCCGGGAAACGTGCGCGCGATGGTTTGCTCGACCTTCTCGGTGCCCAGACCAAAATAGCGAACACTGTTGCCCTGGCACTGCGGGCAGATGCGCAGCGGCGTGTGCTGGCCGTTGCAGTAGTGACAGAGCAGTATGCGTTCGGTGGCGTGATAGGTCAGGGGCAGGTCGCACTGCTCGCACATAGCGACGTAGCCGCACTCGCGGCAGAGCACGCAACTGGCCGCGCCGCGCCGGTTGAGGTAGAGAATCGCCTGCTGCTTGCGGCCCAGCACCTCGGTCAACGCCTGCTGCAAACGCCTGCTGAGGATACTTGTGTTGCCCGCGTGCAGCTCGTCGCGCAGATCGATCACCTCAACTGGCGGCAGGGTCGCGCCGATGCGGTGATGCAGTTCGATCAGTTGATACTCCTTGCGCTCGGCGTGAAAAAAGGTATCGACGGCGGGCGTGGCGCTACCAAGTACGAGCGGGATGTGGAGCTGCTCAGCCAGGGCCAGGGCAGCGGTGCGCGCGTGATAGGTCGGCGTGCGGTCGCCCTGTTTGTAGGCTGGCTCGTGCTCTTCATCGAGAATCAGGATGCCCAGGTCTGGGACGGGCGCGAAGAGGGCTGTGCGCGAGCCGATCACGACATCTACCCGCCCTTCGCGAATACGCCGCCATTCGTCATAGCGTTCGCCCGCGCTCAGCGAGCCATGCATAATCGCCACGCGACCCCGAAAGCGGCCCGCGAAACGCTGGATGGCCTGGGCGGTCAGGGCAATTTCGGGCACGAGCACAATGCCGCGCTGCCCACGCGCAATGATTGCCTCCAGGGCTTGCAGATAGACCTCGGTTTTGCCGCTGCCGGTCACGCCATGCAGCAGCACAGGCCGCTCGCTAGCGAGAATCCCGTCCAGGGCCGCGCGCTGAGCCGGGGTGAGCTGCAATGGCTGCGTGGACGCGATCAGACGGCCCAGCAGGGGATCGCGCTGCACCTCGACCTCTTCTATGTCGATAATCCCTTCCCTGACAAGTTTCTGGAGCTGCGCTGAAGTCAGGCTGCTGGCCTTGCAGAGCGCGTGGGGCGTCCAATAGGAGCCGGTGGTTGCGCTGAGGTGATCGTGTTCCAGCAAATCGATGGCGACAAGCTGGCGCTGGGCGAGCAGGCCGACCTGGTTCTGCGGCGTCAGCTCCAGCGAGGCGTCCGCGCCTGGCAACGCCCAGGGATTGAGCACCGCCTTCTTCTGACGCGGACGCTGGCCCAGGCTCTCCACGCTCTGCATGGGATCGGCCTCGCTGGGCAAGCTCTGCTGCAAACGCTCTTGCGCGGCCTGCCGCCAGGCTGCGAGTTCAGCGTTGTGGGCGAGCAGGCGCACCACGCGTTTGCGGCGCGCGTGTGCTTTGGGGTCGTGCAACAGCGCGTCACGCTCGACCAGGCCGCTCTCCTGCGCCTCTTTGAGCACCGCGCGTGCCTTCTTGGGTCCCAGCATCTCTTTCAAGCGCTCGATATCCAATTGACCCTCGGCCAGCAACAGACCAATCAGGGCAGGCAGGCGGGTATAGCGCTCTCCATCGCCGTTTTGCGCGGCCAATTCGGCGGCGGCTTCAGTGTCGATGAGTTGCAGCACCATGCGGGAGCGCTGCATCAGCCCCGGCGGAAGCATCATCATAGCCGTGTGGGCCAGGGGCGCGACGTAGTATTCGCTCAGCCACTCGGCCAGGGCGCGCTGGTGCGCGAGCAGGGCGGGCACCGGGTCCAGCAGTGTCGAGATGGGACGCGGCACCTCGTCTTCGGGCATGTCAGCGTGCAGCCGCCAGAGAATGCCCTCGACCAGGCGCTCGCCGTAGGGTACCGCGACCAGTTGGCCGGGCGCGATCTCTGCCTGCAGCTCCGCCGGAACCAGGTAGGTCAGCAGCGGCTCATCGCTCCAACTGGCGGCGGTGGTGAGTACATCAGCGAGCACTAGCGCCTCCATTGGTCCCAACACCAGCGAATAAAGTGCGACGGCAACCAGGGCGCAGGCAAGCGGACGCCCCTACTATGGACGGGGATTTGCGCGCAATTCAACTGTTTCTTCGCGTAGAGCAATTAGCGCCTCCCAAATTCGCGTTCCAGCGCGTTGAGGCTGAAGTGTTTCAGCGTGGCCCAGGTGCTCAGGCGCGGTCAATTCCGCCAGCAGCTCTTGCAGCGAGCGAGCGTTCATCTGTTTGACCAGCACCTGCGGCACCGCGCGCACCACCACGCCTCGTTCCTGCATCTCCAGCTCAAAGCCGATATGCTCCAGTTGCGCCAGGTGATCCTCGATCGCGCCCAGTTCGACCGGTGCGAGCTGAATCTCGATGGGTGTCAGCAACAGTTGCGAAAGCGAGGCGCGGGCTTGCAGGGCCGCCACCATGCGTTCGAGCAGAATGCGCTCGTGGGCGGCGTGCTGATCGATCAGGTAGAGACCATCCTGACCCTCGGTAACGATATAGCTCTGAGCGAGCTGCCCGACCACGCGCAGGGCTGGCAGGCGTCCCTGGCCCGTTAACAGTTCGCGTCGCTCCGGCAGACTGGCCTCGATCGGCGATGGCTGTGCCTGGCTCGTGGTCGTAGACGAAGAGAGCAGTCCGGGAAGCTGGAACGACGCTGGCTCGTTGTCGGCGGTTCGCGCTGGCGTATGCTCGCGGCGCGTGGGAAGCGTCGCGTCGGCCTCATCCTCCTCAACAGGCAGCAGAGGTGCGGGCAGTTTGCTCTCGGCGCTTGCGTGGTCCTGTGGATTGACATGGCTCTGCCAGAGACGCGAGAGCAGGGGGGGCTTCGTACCCGTCTCCTCTTCAGTCACAGTCTGCCAGGGACTATCCTGTGGCAGCGCTGGGGTCTGCGAGGAAGCGCCAGGAAAATCCAGGTCAGCGAGATCGTCGTCAGGAGTCGTCTGAGTTGGTTGCGCGCGCTCAACCTGGGCGTTCTGGCCGCTCCAGGTGGGCACCGCGGCCTCGGCAAGCACCGCGCTGCGTATCGCCCGCAGAATGGCCGCGTAGACCCGGCGCTCTTTAAGGAAGCGAATCTCCGTCTTGGCGGGATGCACATTCACATCGATCTGCGCGGGATCGACGGCGATATTCACCACCGCGAGCGGGTGGCGTCCGGGGAGCAGCAGCGAGTGATAGGCCTCCTCAACGGCATAGCTCAACATGCGGCTGAGCACCCAACGATGGTTAACGAAAAACGACATATGCTGACGCGTGCTCTTGTAGCAGGTCGGTAGGCTCGTATAGCCGCTCACCACCGGGCGTTCGGGATCGTCGTCGCGACCGTCCAGGCTGCTGATCGGCACCATCTGTTCCGCGATTTGCAGCCCGTAAATCTCCACCAGCACGCTGGTCAACTGGCCGTCACCGGGCGTTGAGAAAAGCTGGCGTCCCTCGCTGGCGACGTTGAAGCGAATGCCTGGATAGGCCAGCGCGTACTGCTCCAGCAGGTGTAGACAGTGGCTGACCTCTGTATTGCGACTCTTCAGGAATTTCAGACGCGCGGGCACGGCGCTAAAGAGATTGCGGATAGCCAGCGACGTGCCTGTGGGCGAGGCTGCGACGCTCACGCTGGAGATCTCGCCATTCTGCGCGGAAATTTGTGCGCCCTGGTCCGTGTCTCGGTGGCGGCTGAGCAGTGTCACGTCGGCCACAGCGGCGATACTGGCCAGTGCCTCACCGCGAAAGCCCAGCGAGAGAATATGCTCCAGATCGTCGATCTGCGCCACCTTGCTCGTCGCGTGCCGCGCCAGGGCCAGCGGGAGTTCCTGTGGGGGAATGCCTGAACCATTATCGGTCACGCGGATCAATTGCAAGCCGCCATTCATCAGCTCCACGCGGATTTGTGTCGCCCCGGCGTCGATGCTATTCTCGATCAATTCTTTCACCACCGAGGCCGGGCGTTCAACCACCTCACCGGCGGCGATCTTCGCGGCCACATCGGGCGCGAGCTGGCGAATGGGCATAGCGTGCGTTCCTCCCCTGCGATTGCGTGCTTCTAAATGCGAACGAGTGTTCCGAGGGATAGTATAGCACATCTCGCGGGCGAGCAAAAGAACAACATCGCCGCGCAACCCACCTTGCCCATACGTGATTCCTTTGCGTCCTCTACTTCGCCGCTTGCCACTTCCCAGGCACTACAGTATAATAGCCTGGAAAAACATAGGCTGATCTGCGTTTACACAATAAAAGCTAGTATAGGAGACTTATATGGATGTGGGAAACAAGTCCCCAGTGCTTGGCTCGCTCAAGTTCCTGACTGGACCACTAGCGGGTAGCACGCTGCCTATCACGAAGCCAGTCACGACGATTGGCCGGGATGAGACGAGCAACGATATCGTGATCTCCGACCCGTCGGTTTCACGACATCACGCGCGCATCGTCCTGAACGGCGCACGCTGGACGATTGAAAAGCTCGCACCACAGAATACAGTGAGCGTGAACTCGCGTGACGTGCAACAGGCCCCGCTGGCTGACCGCGACACCATTGGATTGGGAACGGGCACAACCGTGCTTTTCCAGGTGGCAGTCGCAGCCGCGCAGCCGGTGTCCTACGCCGCGCCTCCAGTCGCTCAGCAACAGGCGATGTCGTACGCGCCGCCGGTAGGAGCCTCTTCGCCAGGTTGGGCACCTGGCCAGCAGCAGTCAATCCCGTACGCGCCATCCACACCGCCTATCAGCGCTGCACCTTCGCCCTCTCTGCCAACGCCTCAGGCCCCGCTTTTCATCTCGACAGAGCCAGCAGAAGGCGGCACACAGCTCGTACAGCCAGGCTCGCTGGTTGGCATGCCTGGTGGCATTCCTTCGATCGAGGTCAGCAGCAACGTCCACGCGGAAAAGCAGACGTTCCCACTGAACAAGCCGGTCATCAATATTGGCCGCGAGCCGTCCAACAACATTGTGATCAACGAACTGGTGATTTCTGGCTTTCACGCGCAAATCCGCCAGGAGGGCAATCAGTATATCCTGATTCACCCGCATCCCAACGCGCGTAACCATCAAACGCTCAACGGCCTGCTTTACCAGGGCGAGCATATCGCTGGCAACCAGCCGTTCAGTAAACCATTGATGCGCGGCGATATTTTCCGTATCGGCGACGAGCATGGCACGCTGGTCACGCTAGCTTTCAACGACGGGAGCGGCGCGGCCCAGGAAGTGCTGCCTGAGATCCACCCGATCCCGCTGGGCGCGCCAGTGATTACGCTGGGACGTCTACCGGATAACAACGTCGTGCTCAATCACCCACAGGTCTCCGGCTATCACGCCCGCCTGGAGCGTGTGCGCAACAATTATCGCATCGTGGACCTTGGCAGCACCAACCATGTCTATGTCAACGCTCGCCGCGTCAGCTCGCACATGCTCAAGCCCGGCGATGAAATCCATATCGGACCTTTCCGGCTCAGCTTCACTGGCACCGAACTGACCCAGGAAGATCAGAGCAACGGCATCCGCATTGACGCCCTGCAATTGAAAAAGGTCGGCAATAACCGCACCGTGTTGATCAACGACATCTCGGTTGCCATTCCGGCGCGCAAGTTCGTGGCTCTGGTCGGCGGTTCCGGCGCCGGAAAATCGACGCTCATGGATGCTTTGAACGGCCTGCGCCCCGCTCAGACCGGCACAGTGCTCTTCAATGGCAAGGACTACTATCGCCACCTGGCGGCCTTCAGCACCCAGCTTGGCTATGTGCCGCAGGACGATATTATTCACCGCGACCTGACTGTCGAGAAGGCGCTCTACTTTGCCGCCAAACTGCGCCTGCCCAGCGACATGACACGGGACCAGATCAAGGGGCGTATCGACGAAGTGCTGGACGATGTTGAGATGACGCACCGTCGCCATCTGCTGATCAGTAAGCTCTCCGGCGGCCAGCGCAAACGCGTCTCGATAGCGCTAGAGCTACTCGCCAAGCCCAGCATCTTCTTCCTGGATGAGCCGACTTCGGGCCTGGACCCGGGCCTGGACCGCAAGATGATGACCCTGCTGCGCAATCTCGCCGACAAGGGCCATACCATCGTGCTGGTCACACACGCCACCAATAATATCAATTCCTGTGACTACATCTGTTTCCTCGCGCAGGGTGGGCACCTGGCATACTTCGGACCACCGAACGAGGCTAAGACCTATTTCGGTAAGACCGACTTCGCCGAAATCTATAGCGCCCTGGAGCCAACCGATGAGAATCCTGAAATTCCGGCGCAGGCCGAAGCGCGTTTCAAAGCCTCGCCCGAATACCAGAAATTCGTCGTCGCGCCGCTCAACCAG
>WNFI01205170.1_pt1 | contig 31777 bp, 30 predicted proteins | sample 5400471 | NCBI WGS metagenome assembly WNFI01 (sample SAMN13153348, study PRJNA577476) | soil metagenome | isolation source: 100 cm saprolite on Douglas fir-dominated hillslope | place: USA:California | collected 2013-09-17 | reverse complement strand
GCCGGTGCCGACGCCGCGACCGAGGTCTCGGGGCTCGCCTACGACAGCCGCGCGGTCGAGCAGGGGAGCCTGTTCTTCTGTGTGAGCGGCTTCCGGGCGGACGGTCACGACTACGCGCCGGCGGCGGTCCGCGCCGGCGCGGTGGCGCTCGTCGTCGAGCGTCCGCTGGGCCTCGGCGTGCCAGAGCTTCGGGTGGCCTCGGTGCGCGACGCGATGGCGCCGCTGGCGGCGCGCTTCTTCGGCGAGCCCTCCCGTGAGCTTCAGGTCGTCGGGGTGACGGGCACCAACGGCAAGACCACTAGCGCCTACCTCCTCCGGGCGCTGCTGCAGGCCCGAGGGTCGAGCTGCGGGCTGCTCGGCACCGTGAAGTCGGTGATCGCGGGCCAGGAGCGGGAGGTCCAGCGCACGACTCCCGAGGCGATCGAGCTGCAGGCCGATCTGCGGGCGATGCTCGACGGCGGCGATCGGGCCTGTGCGATGGAGGTCTCCTCGCACGCGCTCGAGCTCGGCCGAGCCGACGCGATCAGCTTCGCGGCGGCGCTGTTCACGAACCTCACCCAGGACCACCTCGATTTCCATCCGACGATGGAGGACTACTTCCTGGCCAAGCGCCGCCTGTTCCTCGGAGGGGGGGACGGCGACACGCCGCCGCCGCGGCTCAGCGTGATCAACGTCGGCGACCCCTATGGACGGCGCCTCGCGGCTGAAGTAGCGGAGTCCGGCCCACCCGCTGTGACGTTCGCCGTCGGCGCCCCCGCCGACTATCGCGCCGAGGAGCTCCGCTGTGGCTTCGCCGGCTGTCGCTTCACGCTCCTCACGCCGGAGGGCGAGCGCGACGTGACGCTGCCGATGCCCGGACACTTCAACGTCGCGAACGCGCTCGGCGCTCTGGCTGTCGCGCATCGCCTCGGAGAGCCGCTCGACGTGCTCGTTGCGGCGCTCGAGCAGGGCGTGAGGGTTCCCGGTCGCTTCGAGCCGGTCGACCGGGGCCAGGACTTCGCGGTGCTCGTCGACTACGCCCACACCCCGGACTCGCTGCAGAACGTCCTGCAGGCCGCGCGCGAGCTCGTCGAGGGGCAGCGGGGCGGCCGCGTGATCAGCGTCTTCGGCGCCGGCGGCGACCGCGACCGCGGCAAGCGGCCGCTGATGGGGGAGATCTCTTCGCGCCTCGCCGACACCACGATCGTCACCTCCGACAACCCCCGCTCGGAGCCGCCCGGCGCGATCATCGAGGAGATCCTCGGGGGCGCCGCCGAGGCGGCGCAGCAGGGCGGTACGGTCGAGTCGATCGAGGACCGCCGCGAGGCGATCGCGCGAGGGGTGGAGGTCGCTCGCGCGGGCGACGTGCTGGTGATCGCCGGCAAGGGCCACGAGCAGGGGCAGGAGTTCGGGGGGGGCCGGAAGGTCCCCTTCGACGATGTGACGGTTGCCCGTGAGGAGCTCGACGCGCGCGATCCGAGCGTCGCACGGGCGGGGGTGCGATGAGCGGCTGGGACTCCCGGCGTGTGGCCTCTGAGGCAGGCGCCGAGCTGCTGCGTGAAGGCCCCTCGGAACGCTCCCAAGCCCCGCCCCGGGCCGTGATCGACACGCGCGAGCTGGCACCGGGCGATCTCTTCGTGGGCCTGCCGGGCGAGCGGGAGGACGGCGGCGCCCGGGCCGCCGAGGCGCTCGCGAGCGGGGCATGGGGCGTGCTCGTGACTCCAGAGCACGCGGACGGCGCCTCGGCGAGTGCGAGCAAGGGCGCGGTGCTCTCCCACCCAAACCCCCTGCACGGCCTCCAGGCGCTCGCACGGGCTTGGCGGCGGGACCTCGGCGAGGGTGGCGCGAAGGTCGTCGCGATCACCGGCTCGACCGGCAAGACCTCGACCAAGGACATCCTCGCGGCGATGCTCAGGACTGCTGTGCCGACGGCCGCGAGCGCGGCCAATCTCAACACCGAGATCGGACTGCCGCTGGCGGTCCTCGCGGCGCCGGCCGGAACGCAGGCGCTGGTGCTCGAGATGGCGATGCGGGGCAGCGGGCAGATCGCCGAGCTGACGGCGATCGCCGAGCCTGATGTCGGCGTGATCGTCAACGTCGGCCCGGCGCACCTAGAGCTGCTCGGCTCGCTGGAGGCGATCGCGGCGGCGAAGGCCGAGCTGATCGCCGACCTGCGCCCGGGCGGCACGGCCGTCGTGCCGGCGGGCGAGCCGCTGCTGGAGAAGCACCTTCGCGAGGACCTCCAGGTGATCACCTTCGGCGAGGGCGGCGACGTGGCGATGATCGGCCTGGCCGACCCCCCCGGCGGGGGCACGGGCAGCGGCGTGAGGATCGCCCTCGAAGGCGATGAGATCGAGCTCTGGCCGTCGTTCAACCAGGCCCACAACCTCCGCAACCTACTCGCCGCGGTGGCCGCCGCGGCCGCCGTTGGACACACTCCGGAAGGACGCTTGGAGGTCGAGTTCTCGGCGATGCGCGGCCAGCGCGAGCGGCTTCCCGGGGGCGCCGTGCTGATCGACGACTGCTACAACGCCAACCCGATGTCGATGCGAGCCGCAATCGAAGAGCTCGCCGCGACCGCGACCGCGCCCGGCCGGCGCGTCGCGGTGCTCGGCGACATGCTCGAGTTGGGGCCCGAAGGCCCGGCTCTGCACCGCCGGCTCGGCGTCGAGGCCCGCGGCGCCGGCGTCGACGTGCTCGTCACCGTCGGGCCCCTGGCGGCCGGGATCGGCGCGGGCTACGGCGGCGAACCGCGCTCGCTGCCCGATGCCGAGGCTGCGGCCGCGACGGTGCCGGGGCTGCTCGAGCCAGGCGACACGGTGCTCGTCAAGGGCTCCCGGGGCGTCGGGCTGGAGCGCGTCTGCGAGGCGCTGAGGCGAGCGCCGGCCGGCCCCGGCCGGGCCGCGCTGGCGCCTCAGTATCCGGACCGCACTGCATGACCGGCCGTATCCTCTTCGGCGGCACCACCGCGCTGCTGATCTGCATATTCCTCAGCCCGAAGTTCATCGCCTTCCTGCGCAAGCGCGAGTTCGGCCAGCACATCCGCGAGGACGGGCCCGCGGGCCACCTCGAGAAGGCGGGCACGCCGACGATGGGCGGCGTCCTGATCTTCCTCTCGGTGGCGGTGCCGTTCCTGATCCTCACCAACTACGAATGGCCCGTCGTCGGCGTCTTCCTGGCGGCGATCGCATGCGCGCTGCTGGGTTTCGCGGACGACTACGTGAAGCTCGTGCGGCGACGCTCTCTGGGGCTGCGCGCTCGCACGAAGCTGCTCGTGACGATCGCGATCTCGATCGGCCTGTGGTTCATAGCGCATGAAGAGGCGCACCTACCGAGCGTCCTGTTCCTTCGCTTCGTGGACTACCACATCGATGTCGGTCCGCTCTATCCCGTTGTGATCTATCTGGTGCTGGCAGGCACGACGAGCGCGGTAAACCTGACCGACGGCCTCGACGGCCTGGCGGCGGGCTGCGCGGCGATCGTGCTGCTCGCCTTCATCGGCATCACGTTCATCTCCGGCGAGTTCGAACTCGCGATGCTGGCCGGCTGCCTGGTCGGCGCCTGCGTCGGCTTCTTGTGGTTCAACGCCTTCCCGGCCACAGTATTCATGGGCGACACCGGCTCGCTGGGGCTGGGCGGCGCGATCGCGGGCCTGGCGGTGTTCACGAAAACGGAGGTGCTGCTGATCGTGCTCGGCGGGATCTTTGTGATCGAGGCCCTATCGGTGGTGATCCAGGTGATCTCCTTCCAGACGACCCGCCGCCGCGTGTTCCTGATGGCACCGATCCACCACCACTTCGAGCTCAAGGCCTGGTCTGAGACGAAGATCATCCTGCGCTTCTGGATCGTCGCCTCGCTGTTCGCTGCGATCGGCTTCACGATTTACCGCCAGAGCCGCGGCGTCTAGCCGGTGTCGATCGCCCTCGACTCGGGTAGTCGTGCGGTGAACGACAACAGGACCACGATCCCCGGGAGGTCGAGATGCAGTTCGGATTGGCGTTGCTGCGGATCATCGTCGGTGGCCTGTTCATGGGCCACGGGCTCCAGAAGCTCGCGGGGTGGTTCGGCGGGTATGGGCTCGAGGGCACGGGGCAGTTCTTCGAGAGTTCGCTGAACCTTCGCCCCGGCAAGGTGCATGCGGGTGCGGCGGGAGCCGCCGAGGCGGGTGGCGGCGCGCTGCTGGCCGCGGGCCTCGCCACGCCGCTCGGCGCGGCCGCGCTCAGCGGCACGATGATCACGGCGATACGCAAGGTCCACGCGCCGAAGGGCCCGTGGAACAGCGACGGCGGCTACGAGTACAACCTCGTGCTGCTGGCGATCGTGTTCGCGCTCAGCGACATCGGCGCGGGCAAGCTGTCGCTCGATGCCGCGCTGGGCCGCGAACGCAAGGGCCTGCACTGGGGGCTCGGGCAGCTCGCAGCCGGTGCGATCGGCTCGACGATCGCGATCGCGATCGGCGAACGGGGAGCGCCACCGGCAACCGGAGACACGCCCGGCGACGCCGCCGCCAGCGAGACTTCGGCGAGCAACGGGACGGTCACCGAGATGGCCGACGCAGGGACCGCCTAGAGGGGTGGGCGGGGTCCTCTGAGGAGGTCCCGGAGAGACCCGATGTGAGGGCGCAAACCCGCATGGGAATGCGATAAAGGCATCGGCGCCCCGGCGTCGAAAAGGGGCCTGGATGTCATCGGCCCCAGCACGGACCGCTAGGCCCAGAAAAGGCGCCTCGAAGCGGCGCAAGAGCGCCGGACAGGGGCGTGCGGGGGCGCAGTCGCTCGAGCACCGCATCCTGCTGACCGCGACGATGTGCCTGCTGGCGCTCGGCGCGGTGATGGTCTACAGCGCCTCGTCGGCCACGACGCTGCTGCAGGGCCACGGCAACGGCAGCGGCTACCTGGTCAGGTTCTTGATCTACGGGTCGATCGGCCTGGTGGTGATGCGGGTGCTGGCGCGGGACGGCGTCTCCAAAGTGCACCTGATAACCGCGCCGCTGTTGACGGTCTCCTTCGTGCTCGTGGCGGCCTCCCACATTCCCCATATCGGCGTCAGCGTCAACGGCGCGCGGCGCTGGATCGGTCCCAGCCAGTTTCAGTTCCAGCCCTCCGAGCTGATGAAGCTCGCGCTGGTGCTGTACTGCGCGACGTTGCTGGCGAAGCGGCCGAGCCGGGTGATGGAGCTGCGCGACCTCGCCAAGCCGCTGCTGGTGGTGGTCGGCTCGGGCTGCCTGCTGGTGTTCACCCAGCCGGACCTCGGCACCGCGCTGGTGATCGCCTTCACGATCGCGACGATGCTGATCGCAGCCGGCATCCCGATGCGCAAGCTCGGCAAGATCGCTGCGACGGTCGGAGGGCTGGTGTTGCTCTATGCGCTCGTGAGGCCCTATGCGCGGGCGCGGCTGACGTCCTTCCTGGATCCCTGGGCACACGCCTCGGGCAGCGGCTTCCAGTCCGTACAGGGTCAGATCGCGATCGGCTCAGGGGGCCTGTTCGGGGTCGGGCCGGGCCAATCGGTGCAGAAGATCTTCTACCTCCCCGAGGCGCCGACGGATTTCATCCTCGCGGTGATCGCCGAGGAGCTGGGCATGATCGGCGTGTTCGCGCTGCTGTTCCTCTACGGCCTGATCGCCTACGCCGGGCTGCGCGCGGCGAAGGCCGCGCGAAGCCTCTACAGCGCGCTGATCGCGGTCGGCGTGACGGCCCTGATCTGCTCGCAGGCGATCCTCAATGCGTTCGCGGTGCTCGGCCTCGCGCCGCTGACGGGCGTGCCGCTGCCGTTCGTGTCCTACGGCTCGAGCAGCCTGATCGTGATGCTCTCGAGCATGGGGCTGCTGCTGAATGTCGCCGCGGGTGCCACCGGGCACGTGCGGGGGCTCTCCTCGCCGTCGCACGGCAGCGCAGCCGGCGCGGCCGACAAGCGCCGGCGGGAAACGGAAGGATGGGATGGTGAGCGCAGCGCCGAGGATCGTGATCGCAGCCGGCGGCACGGCGGGGCACGTGGTGCCCGCGCTGGCCGTCGCGGACGCGCTGCGGGCTGAGGGCGCCGAGGTCGTCTTCATCGGCGGTGACCGGGCGGAGGCCGAGCTCGTGCCGGCCGCCGGCTATCGGCTGCACAGCCTCCCGGTCCGTGGCCTGAGCCGCTCGCACCCGCTGCGCGCTCTGCACGCGTTGGGTCTCGCCGCGGTCGCGGTGCCGCGGGCGCGGCGTCTGCTCAAGCGGTTGCGTGCCGACGCCATGCTGGGGGGAGGCGGTTATGTCGCGGGGCCGGTCGGCGTGGCGGCGCTGTCGCTGCGCCTGCCGCTCGTGCTGACCGAGGCCGACAGCCACCTCGGCCTGACCAACCGGCTGCTCGCGCCGTTCGCGCGGCGTGTCTGCCTGGCGTTCGCGCTGCCGGGGCGCGAGGGGAGGCGCTACCGCGTGACGGGCCGGCCGATCCCGCCGCCGAGCGGCGACCGCGCCGCCGGCAGGGCGCGCTTCGGTGTCGCCGAGGATGAGACCTTCGTGGTCGTCTTCGGCGGATCGCTCGGCTCGCGGTCGATCAACCTGGCGGCGATCAAGGCCTTCGCGGATGCGCCCTTCCGGGTGCTGCACATCACGGGACATCGCGACTACTCCACCTTCTCGGTCCACGACCTGAGGGCGGGATATGAGCTCCTCGCCTACCTGGACCTCGACTCCTTCGGCCTGGCGCTGGCGGCCGCGGACCTGGCGGTCGCGCGCTCCGGCGGCTCGGTGTTCGAGCTCGCCGCCTACGGGGTGCCGGCGGTGTTGATCCCGTTCCCTTACGCCGCCGGAGACCATCAGAGCTCCAATGCGCGCTGGATGGCCGCGGCGGGGGCGGCGTCGGTGATCCCCGATGGCGAGCTCAGCGCGGCGCGGCTGAGCGGGGAGGTGGCCGCGCTGCTGGCCGACGAGCACCGCCTGCGGACGATGGCGGCGGCCTCGCATGGGCTCGCGCGGCCACGGGCCGCCGCAGAGGTCGCGGAAGAGCTGCTCCAGGTGGCGCGGAGATGAGCGGCGCGGGGAGCGCGCAGGGCGAGCGGCCATGGGCGGGGAGGCGGATCCACCTGATCGGCGTGGGGGGAGCGGGGATGAGCGCCTACGCGCGGGCCGCGTATGCGCTCGGGGCCGAGGTCAGCGGCTCGGATGCAGCGGACGGCGAGTATCTGCGCAGGCTGGCAGCGGACGGCGTGCTGCAGGCGGCCGTCGGCCATCGGCCGGACAACGTGCCCGCCGGCGGGCAGGTCGAGGTCTACCACTCGAGTGCGGTGCCGGAGGACAACGTCGAGCGTGTGCAGGCGCGAGCGCGGGGACTGCTCGACCGCTCTCGGGCGGAGCTACTGGGGGAGCTCTCGGCAATGCGCCGCACGATCGCGGTGGGGGGGACACATGGCAAGACGACGACCGCCGCGATGATCGCGAGGATGCTGCTGGCCGCGGGCATGCGGCCGGGCTGGCTGATCGGCGCGCCGATCGGCGCGGGCCTCGCGAATGCCGAGTGGGGTGAGGGGGAGTGGCTGGTCGTGGAGGCCGACGAGTCGGATCGCTCGATGCTCAGCCTGCGCCCGGAGATCGCGGTGCTGATCAACGTCGAGCTCGACCATCATGCGAGCTTCGCCTCCCTGGAGGAGCTGCGGGGCGTGTTCCGGAGCTTCCTGGCGGGCGCCCCGCAGGCCGTCGTCTGGGATCGCCCGGAGGTGCTGGCGCTACGCGAGGGGCCGGTCGTCGCCTTCGACGTTCGGGAGGTGCAGCTGACCGAAGGCGGCTCGCGGTTTCGCTGGGGGGAGCACGAGGTCGAGCTGTCGGTGCCGGGACTCCACAACGCCCTCGATGCGACGGCGGCGCTCGAGGCGACACGCCTCGCGGGTGCGCCGGCGGAGCAGGCGCTGGGCGGCCTCGCGGCGTTCGAGGGGGCGGGGCGGCGCTTTCAGGCGATCGGCCGCAGCGCCGGCGGCGCGAGGCTCTATGAGGACTACGCCCACCATCCGACGGAGGTCGCGGCGACGCTCAGCGCGGCGCGTACGCTGCGGCCGTCGCGGCTGGTCGCCGTGTTCCAGCCGCATCTCTTCTCCCGCACGAAGCTGCTGGCCAGGGAGTTCGGTGTGGCGCTGGCGCTGGCCGATGTGATCGTGGTGCTCGACGTGTATCCCGCGAGGGAGCGCGCCGAGGAGTTCCCGGGCGTCAGCGGCCTGCTGATCGCCGAGGCCGCGGCCGACGCCGCCGGGGGCCGGCCGGTGTACTGGCTCCCCGGCTTCGAGGCCGCGTGGACGGTGCTCGCGGCGCTGCTGCGGGACGGAGATGTTTGCGTGGTGATGGGCGCCGGCGATGTCGATCGGCTCGGGCGGGAGCTGGTGTCGTGAGCGCGCCCCCGGCGGGTGTGCTGCGGGACTATCCGCTCGCGCGGCTGACGACGGTGCGGACCGGCGGCAGCGGCGAGTTCTTCGCGCGGGCCGGCGATCTCGAGAGTCTGATCGCGCTGGTCAGGTGGGCCCACGAGGAGGGGCTCGCGCTGAACGTCGTCGGCTCCGGCTCGAATCTGCTGATCGCCGACGACGGCGTGGACGGGCTGGTGATCAAGCTCGACGGCGAGCTGGCGGCGATCTCCGTCGATGCGCCGCGGGTGCTGTGCGGGGGCGGCGCGCGGCTGCCGTCGGTCGCGGCGCGGGCCGCCCGGGCGGGGCTCTCGGGCATCGAGTTCGGCGTCAACATCCCGGGGACGCTCGGCGGCGCCGTGAGGATGAACGCGAATGCCTACGGCGGCGAGCTGGGGAAGGTGCTCGAGTGGGTCGAGGTGGTCGGCGCCGACGGCCTCGCACGGCGAGAGCCGGAGGAGCTCGAGCTGGCCTACCGCAGCTCCAACCTGGCGTCCGGGGAAGTGGTGGCGCGTGCGAGCCTGCTGCTCGAGGAAGCCGATCGCGAAGCGGTCCAGGCGACGCTCACGGAAATGCGGCGGCGCCGTCACGAGGCCCAGCCACAGGGGATCAAGACCTTCGGATCGACCTTCAAGAACCCCGAGGACCCCCGGGCGGAGGGGGACAGCGCGGGGATGCTGCTGTCGCGAGCGGGCTGCAACGGAGTCGCCGTCGGAGGGGCGCGATTCGCGCCCAAGCACGCGAACTTCATCGAGAACACCGGCAACGCCACGACAGCCGACGTAGTGGCTGTGATGGCCGAGGGCCGGCGACGCGTGATGGAGCTGACGGGCGTCGAGCTGGAGCCCGAGGTGCAGACGCTCGGCGAACTCTCATTCCCGTGGCGGTGAGGCGGTAGGGGATGGCCCGCGGAGGTCGAACACGGAGGGAATGGATCGCAGCTTCGCCGCCCGCGCACCGGCTGGTCGCCGTCGCCCCAGCCGCAGTGCAGCGCCGCCCGGCGCCCCCGGTGCCGGGCGATGGTCGATCCGCAGGCCGCTCGGGCTCGCGCTGAGCGCGATCGCAGCGCGGCGGCGCGTGCGGATCGCGGCGATCTGCCTGACCGTCGCGGTGCCGCTGCTCGGCGGCGGCTGGCTGTGGCTGCGGCACTCCTCGCTGGTAGCCGTGGAGCACATCAGGATCAGCGGGGTGCACGGTCCGCAGGCCCACGCGATCGAGTCGGCCCTGCGCGACGCCGCCAGGGGCATGAGCACGCTCGACGCGAAGCCCTCCACGCTCCAGGCGGCGGTCGCGCGCTTCCCGGCGGTCAGCGCGGTGCGGGCGATCCCGAGCTTTCCCCACAGCCTGCGCATCGAGGTGACCCAGCAGCCGGCGGTTGCGGCGCTGCTCGTCGGCGGCACCCGCACGGCGGTATCCGGCGGGGGCATCGTGCTGGGCGAGTCGCTGCCCATCTCGTCGCTGCCGACGGTCGCCGACGATGCGGTGCCGGGGCCAGGCTCGCGGCTGCGGAACGTGCTCGTCCTGCAGGCGCTGAGCGTCCTGGCCGCGGCGCCGGCGGCGCTCGATCATCTCGCGGCGAAGGCTTACTTCGGCTCGCGGGGGCTGACCGTCGAGATGCGCAATGGGCTGCTGGTGATGTTCGGCGACGCCACGCTGTCACACGCCAAGTGGCTGTCCCTGGCGAGCGTGCTGGCGGACAAGAGCTCGGCTGGAGCGACCTACGTGGACCTGCGCCTCCCGGGCCGCCCGGCGGCGGGCTTCCCGCCGGGCGCCGGCCCCGGGCGCCCCGAAGAATCGGCGACCGGGGAAGCGCTGCTGCAGGGCAAGTCCGAATCGACCGTTGCGACGCTCGCGGCTGGCCTCGCGGCGGCCAACCCGGAAACGAAGAAGCGCCAGTCCGAAGAAGCGGCGAAGGAAGCGGAAGGCACATCGGCGGGCCATGCGACGGAAGGTGGTGAAGAAGGGGAAGCGGCCGGCAAGGAAGCGGGCGAAGCAAGCGCCGAACCGAGCGGCTGAAGCGTCAAGCTCAACTGGAGGCTTACTACGGTTGAGGATGAAATCTCAGGCAGTGGTCGAGACTATGGCGTTCTGCAACGCACGTTGCGAGACTCGTCACCCTCGTTGACAGGGCGAGATTGCCTGCATAGGGTCGCAATCCGGCGGGTGGGCAAGCCTGTATGCTGCCAACCCTGAATTCCTACTGAAGGCTTCGGACGAAACCATCATGGAGAGCAGCGGAAGCTATCTGGCGGTCATCAAGGTCGTAGGCGTCGGAGGCGGCGGCACGAACGCCGTGAGCCGCATGGTCGACGCTGGTCTTCGGGGCGTGGAGTTCATCGCGGCCAATACGGACGCGCAGGCACTCGCGATGTGCGACGCCGACATCAAGCTGAACATCGGACACGATTCGACGAAAGGCCTCGGCGCGGGCGCGAACCCGGACGTCGGCCTCGCCGCCGCCTCGGAGTCGCGAGATGACATCAAGGAGGCGTTGAAGGGCGCCGACATGGTCTTCGTCACGGCCGGCGAGGGCGGCGGCACCGGCACTGGCGCGGCACCCGTGATCGCGGAGATCGCCAAGAACGAGATCGGCGCGCTGACGGTCGGCGTTGTGACGAGGCCGTTCGACTTCGAGGGCTCGCAGCGGGGCCGCCAGGCGACGGAGGGGATCGAGCGCCTGCGGGAGGTCGTGGACACCCTGATCGTGATCCCCAACGAGAAGCTGCTGGCGGTGGTCGAGCGGCGTACCTCGATGCTCGATGCCTTCCGGGAGGCGGACAACGTGCTGCGCCAGGGCGTCCAGGGCATCACGGACCTGATCACGATCCCGGGCCTGATCAACCTCGACTTCGCCGATGTCCGCACGATCATGCAGGACGCCGGCTCGGCGCTGATGGGGATCGGCACGGGCAGCGGCGAGAGCCGCACCGCGGACGCCGCACGAGCGGCGATCTCCTCGCCGCTGCTGGAGGAGAGCGTCGACGGTGCGACCGGGATCCTGCTGAACATCACGGGCGGCAAAGACCTGGGCCTGTTCGAGGTCAACGACGCCGCCGAGATCATCCAGAACGAGGCCGACCCGAACGCCAACATCATCTTCGGGGCGGTGATCGACGAGTCGATGTCAGACGACGTCCGCGTGACGGTGATCGGAACGGGCTTCGACCATCGGCCCGGCCGCAGCGCCCGCCGCGAGACTCGTGCCGGAAGGCCCGACCGCGGCCCGCGCATATCAGACCGTCAGCGCTCGAATCTCGAGATCTCCGACGACGACATCGACGTCCCCCCGTTCCTGCGGGACTGATCCGAGCCGCCGGGCCACACGCCCGACATCGTCGAGCCGAAGGCTCTCAGGACGATCTCAGAGGGCTGCCATCACCCGTCAGCCGTCGTTCGGCTCCCAGAACGCCCGAACCTCGATCGCCGTGCTCACACATTCCGCGGTCTTCGCGGCCCAGGAGAGCGCGTCCTCGATGTCCTCGGCGTCGATGACGTAGAAGCCGCCGATGTGCTCCTTGGACTCGGCGAAGGGACCGTCGGTGATGAGCGTCTCGCCTCCCGATATCCGCACGACGCGTGCAGAGCCGGGCTGGTGGAGCCGCCCGCCGAGGGCCAACGCTCCGGCCGCTCGCATTTCGTCCTCGAGCTCGCGGACGCGCTCAGAGGTCTCGCGCATCTGCTCCTCGGTCATCGGCTCGCTGGCCTCCTGGGTCGCGGGCGGGTCGATTCCCGCCTCCGACACTAGAGACGAACCGGCTTCGCAGAAATCGACAGAACCTGGCGGTGCGCCGAGCGAGTCCCTCGGCTCGCTCGGCGAAGACCTTTCAGAGCCAATGAAGCGGCGCTCAGAAGCGGTCCGGTGTGTCGAGCGGCCGCCAGAAGACGGGCTGCGGCTCGTTGGTGACGCCCGCCTCGGCCATCAGCGCGCCGATCCCGGCGCCCTCCTCGGCGAAGAACGCCTGGAAGGACTCCGGGCTGTCCCATTCGTCGGCCACCATGACCTCGCCGTCGCCTGCCATGAACATGTGGTGCATGGCGCCTTTGCTGCGGGCCCGCTCGGAAACCGATTCGAACACCTCTTGGTTCTGCGCCATGACCTCCATGAAACGCTCCGGGTCGACGTCCAGCCGTAGTCCCAACATCACTGTCATCTCTTTCCCCTTCGTTTGCTGCTGCCGTTTTCGCCTCCGCTGCGCACCTTATTCCCGTCCGGATCACTGCGGTCCGGATTCCACGGCTACGGTTCGCGGCAGCCGAGTGCGAAGCCCCCGAGCACGCCTACAACTAGGCCCACCACGGGCCGCTGCGAGCCGCGATCACGAGCGAGCTGCTGCGACTGATCGGGTGAGGCCCAATCGTGTCCCAGAGTCGCTTCTCGGGTCGGAGTCGGGAGTATCGTGTTCTTCGTGCCGGAGCACCTCGATCTGACCATCGTCTATGAGCCGTCGGAGGAGGGATGGATACTTGCGACCATCCCCGAGGTCCGCGGCGTCTTCAGCCAAGGCCGCACCCGCGAGGAGGCGCGCGCGAACGTAATCGATGCTCTCCGCGTGATGCTGTCCCCGCTGCCGGGGTCTGCCGACGATGACGGACTCGAGCGCGAGGCGCTGCATCTGACAATCGCCGCTTGAAGCGTCGGGATCTCGAGCAGTATCTGCGCTCTCAAGGATGTCGGCAGCTCAGCGAGGGCGGCAACCACAGCCGCTGGCTTGGGCCCTCAGGCGGAACGGCACCGATCCCTCGTCACCGTGAGATCCACTTCCGACTTGCCCATCGCATCGCTCGACAGCTAGGAGTCACGCCGCCGGCCGGACCGCGCTGAAGCCCGCTAGCCTGCGCCGCATGTCCTCAGCCCCTCCCGCCCTGCGCCGCACGCCGCTCTACGACGAGCACGTCGAAGCCGGCGCCAAGCTCGTCGACTTCGCGGGCTGGGAGATGCCGGTCGAATACGTGGGCGTGCGCGAGGAGCACATGGCCGTGCGGGAAGCCGCGGGGATCTTCGACGTCTCTCACATGGGCGAGATCGAGACCAGCGGTCCGCAGGCCGTCGAGCTGCTGCAACGGCTCCTCTCCAACGACATCTCCGCGATCCCGCCCGGGGGGGCGCAGTACAGCGTGATGTGCCGGGAGGACGGGGGAGTCCTCGATGACCTCTTCACCTATCGCCTCGAGGTCGATCGCTTCCTGACGATCACCAACGCCGCCAACCACGTCGCCGATCTCGCCTGGTTCGAGGGCCATGCGCTCGACTTCCCCGAGGCCCGCGTCAGCGACCGCATCGACGACTGGGCGATGCTCGCCGTGCAGGGCCCGCTGGCCCGCGAGATGGTGCAGGCAGGCGCCGATTCGCCGCTGCCACCCCGGATGACAGCCGAGACCCGTCGCATCGGCGGGGCCGACGTGCTGGTCTGCGGTACGGGATACACCGGCGAGGACGGTGTCGAGCTGCTCTGCTCGCCGGACCACGCCCCCGCGCTGTGGGAGCAGATGGTCCGTCGCGGCGTCCGCCCGGCGGGGCTCGGCGCTCGCGACACGCTGCGCCTGGAGGTCTGCTTCCACCTCTACGGCAACGAGCTGAACGTCCAGCGCGGCCCGATCGAGGCGGGCCTCGACTGGTGCTGCAAGGAGCAGACGGGCTTCATCGGCGCGGATGCGGTGCGGAGCGTACGGGAAGCCGGACCGGCCGAGAAGCTCATCGCCTTCAAGATCGACGGCCCCGGCATCGCGCGCCGCGGGAACACGATCGCAGGCGGCGGCGAAGTCACGAGCGGCACGCTCTCGCCCTGCCTGGAGGTCGGCATCGGCATGGCCTACGTGCCCGCCGAGCGCTCCGCCGTCGGTACCCCGCTCGAGATCGACGTGCGGGGACGCAGCCGCGCGGCGACCATCGCCGCCAAGCCGCTCGTGCCGAAGCACTAGCGCCGTCGTCGCGGGCCTTCATGGCAAGATTGCCCACGCTCCATCCAAGGCCCATCCCGCATCGACAGAAAGGGCACACGCATGGCCGAGGCCAGCTACCCCGACGACCTGCTCTACCACTCCGAGCACGACTGGGCGCGGATCGAAGGCGATCTGGCCACGCTCGGCATCACCTGGTACGCCCAGGACTCCCTGGGCGAGGTCGTGTTCTTCGACCCGCCCGCGGTGGGCACGACGCTCGCCAAGGACGCCCCCTATGCCGAGGTCGAGTCCGTCAAGGCCGTCTCGGACGTCGTCGCGCCGCTGTCGGGCGAGATCGTGGAGGTCAATGAGTCGCTCCCGGACAACCCGGCGATGATCAACGAGGACCCCTACGGGGGGGGATGGCTCGTCAAGGTGCGGCTCTCGGATCCCGCGGAGACCGAGTCGCTGCTGGACGCAGCCGCCTACCAGGCGACCCTGGGGGGCTGAAACGCGCTGCTCGGAGGCGGCGCCCCCGCTGGGCGCCCGCCGGTGGCTAGGCTGAGAGCCACTTGAGCCGCTACACCGCCATCACCCCGGAGGACCTCGACGCGATGCTCGCGGCGATCGGGGTCTCCACGCCGCAGGAGATCCTCGACCGCCAGATCCCCGAGGCGGTCCGTCTCGGCCGCCCCCTGGAGCTGCCCGCCGGCAAGCCCGAGCAGGAGGTCTTCGATCACCTGCGCGACCTCGCCGCCCGCAATCGCAGCGCCGAAGACGAGGTGAGCTTCCTCGGCGCCGGCTTCTACGACCACTACGTGCCGGCGCTGATCGACATGTTGATGGAGCGCTCGGAGTTCCTCACGCCCTACACGCCCTACCAGCCCGAGATCTCCCAGGGCGGCCTGCAGGTGATGTTCGAGTACCAGACGGCGATCTCCGAGCTGACCGGCCTGCCCGTCTCGAACGCCTCCACCTACGAGGGCCCATCCGCCGTCGCTGCAGCCGCCTACCTCGCAAAGCTCCACAACGGCCGCCGCCGCCTCGTCGTCAGCGCGGGCCTGCACCCGCACAGCATCCAGACCCTTCGCACCTATGCCCACGGCTACGACATGGAGGTCGTCGAGGTATCCCTCCGCGAGGGCCTCACCGACCCCGACGCCTGGGCCGCCGCGATCGACGGCGATACGAGCGCCGCGATCTTCGCCCAGCCCAACTTCTACGGCGCCGTCGAGGACGCGGAGGCGCTCAGCGCGGCCGCTCACGAGGCCGGGGCGGGGGACACGCGTCCCAGCGGCTCCGGCCCGGTCGTCGTCGCCCAGGTCGACCCGCTGACGCTCGGCATCCTCCGCGCCCCCGGCGAATGCGGTGTCGACGTCGCCGTCGGCGAGGGCCAGTCGCTTGGCAACCGCCTCGACTTCGGCGGGCCGTCCTTCGGCCTCTTCGCCGCCCGCGAGGAGTACCTGCGCAGGATGCCAGGGCGGATCGCCGGCGAGACGCGCGACGTCGACGGCCGCAGGGGCTTCGTGCTCACGCTGCAGACCCGCGAGCAGCACATCCGCCGCGAGAAGGCCACCTCGAACATCTGCACCTCCCAGGCCCTGAACGCTCTCGGCGGGGTGGTGTACCTCGCCTGGCTCGGCCGCCGGGGGATCGTGGAGCTCGGCGAGCTGCTGCTGGCTCGCGCCCACTACGCCCGCGAGACACTCGCTGCGTTGCCGGGCGTCGAGAAGGCCCACGCCCAGCCGGTCGTCCGCGAGTTCGCCATTCGACTCGACGCCGACGTTGCTGCCGTGCGCGAGCGCTGCATCGCGGCCGGCGTCAACCCGGGGGTCGACCTGCATGCCCTGACGGGCCGCGAGGAGGACCGCGGCGGGCTGCTCGTCGCGATCACCGAGCGCCGCTCACGGGCCGACATCGACCGTCTCGCCGAGCTGCTCGGTGGCGCGGTGGCCGAGGAGCTCGGCGGGCGGGCGCCGAGAAAAGAGGCCGTGCCCGCATGAAGCCGATCGACGAAAACCACCTGCATGCGGATCCGGGCATCGAGGTGCACCCCGAGCGCCACGACCACCACATCGCCGCGCCCACCCGCGCCGGCGAGCCGACACCGCTCCAGCGCGACGCCGCCCGCACGATCTTCCAGAAGGGCGCGCCGGGCCGGCGCGCCTTCGTCTGTCCCGAGCTCGACGTGCCGGAGCTGCCGGCCGCTGCCTTCCCGGAGCGCTTCCGCCGGACCGCTCCGCCACGCCTGCCCGAGATCTCAGAGCCCGAGATCGTGCGTCACTACGTCGGCATCTCCAAGCGCAACTTCGACCTCGACTCGGGCTTCTACCCGCTCGGCTCCTGCACGATGAAGCACAACCCCCGGCTGCACGAGCGCGCCGCCGCCCTGCCCGGTCATAGTCGCCTGCATCCCCTGCAGGACTCAGGCGGCTCCCAGGGAGCGCTCGAGCTGATGTGGAACCTGCAGCAGGCCCTCGCCGAGATCTCCGGCCTCGCCAACGTCAGCCTGCAGCCCTCGGCGGGCTCCCACGGTGAGCTCGCCGGCGTGCTGCTGACGCGCGCCTACCACGAGGATCGCGGACAGGACCGCCGCAAGGTGCTGACCCCCGACACCGCCCACGGCACCAACCCGGCGACCGTCACGATGGCCGGCCTCGAGGTGGTCAAGCTCGCGACCAACGAGGACGGCGGCATCGACATCGAGGATCTTCGCGCGAAGGCCGACGGCGACGTCGCCTGTCTGATGCTCACGAACCCCAACACGCTCGGCGTGTTCGACTCCAACATCGCCGAGATCGCGGAGATCGTGCACGGCGTCGGGGCGACCCTCTACTACGACGGCGCCAACCTCAACGCGGTGATGGGCCTCTCCCGGCCGGGCGACATGGGCTTCGACATCGTCCACTTCAACCTCCACAAGTCCTTCACCCAGCCCCACGGCGGGGGCGGTCCTGGCTCGGGGCCGATCGCCGTGTCCGATCGGATCGCCCCCTACCTGCCCGTGCCCGTCGTGGCGCGACGGCAGGACGGCAGCTTCGAGCTCGACTCCGAGCGCGAGAAGACGATCGGCCGGCTGCGGGGCTTCCACGGCAACTACGGCTGCTTCGTGCGCTCATACGCCTACATCCGCTCGCTCGGCGCCGACGGGCTGCGCGACGCCTCCGAGACGGCCGTGCTGAACGCCAACTACCTGCTTGCCCGTCTGCGCCAGCTCGGCGCCCTGGAGCACCTCCCGCTTGCGTATGGAGATCTCTGCATGCACGAGTTCGTGCTCTCCGGCGGCCCGATGAAGCGGGCTCTGCAGATCAAGACGCTCGACCTCGCCAAGCGCCTCCTGGACTTCGGCTTCCACCCGCCCACCGTCTACTTCCCGCTGCTCGTCGACGAGGCCCTGATGATCGAGCCGACCGAGACCGAGACGAAGGAGACGCTCGACGCGTTCGCCGAGGCGATCGCCGCGATCCTCGTCGAGGCCGCCGAGAACCCGCAGATCGCCCAGGACGCTCCCTACACGACGCCCGTCCGTCGCCTCGACGAGGTCGCCGCGGCGAAGAACCCCGTGATCCGCCAGGCACTCGCCTGATGGAGCATCGGAAGCTCGGCGCCACCGGCATCTCCGTGAGCCCGTTGTGCCTCGGCGCGATGATGTTCGGCGCCTGGGGGAACACCGACCACGACGACTCGATCGCGATCATCCACGCCGCGCTCGACGCCGGCATCAACTTCATCGACACGGCCGACGTGTACTCCCGCGGGGAGTCCGAGAAGATCGTCGGCAAGGCGCTGAAGGACGGCCGTCGTGACTCCGTGGTGCTCGCCACCAAGGCCCACGGCAGGATGGACGACAACGATCCGAACCAGTTCGGCAACTCCCGCCGCTGGCTCGTCAAAGAGGTCGAGAACAGCCTCAGGCGGCTCAAAACCGACCGGATCGACCTCTACCAGATCCACCGTCCCGAGCCCGACACCGACATCGACCAGACGCTCGGCGCGCTCAGCGACCTCGTCGCCGCCGGCAAGGTCCGCGCGATCGGCTCCTCCACCTTCCCGGCCTGGCAGATCGTCGAGGCGCAATGGGTCGCCGAGCGCCGCGGGCGCGAGCGCTTCATGTGCGAGCAGCCGCCCTATTCGATCCTGATCCGCGCCGCCGAGAAGGATGTGCTGCCGGTCTGCGAGCAGTACGGCATGGGCGTGATCCCCTGGAGCCCGCTCGCCGGCGGCTGGCTCTCGGGCCGCTACGCCAAGGGCGGCGATTCTCCCGCCTCGAGCCGCAGAGCGCAGATGATCCCCTCGCGCTACGACATGTCGATCCCCGCCAACCAGGCCAAGCTCGAGGCCGCCCAGGCACTCGGCGAGCTCGCCGACGGCGCGGGCATCTCGCTGATCGAGATGTCGATCGGCTTCGTCACATCCCACCCCGCCGTGACCGCCGCGATCATCGGCCCCCGCACGATGGAGCAGCTCGAGAGCCAGCTTGGCGCGCTGGAGCGGGACAGGCTGCCCGACGAGCTGCTGGACGGGATCGACGAGATCGTCCCGCCCGGCACGAACGTCAACCAGGCCGACACGGGCTGGGACCCGCCCTGGCTCAGCGACCCCTCGCTGCGGCGCGGCTGAGCATCGCCGGCGCAGGAACCTTCGGGCGCGAGCGAGAATCACCCTCCGTGCGGATCTTCTCCGGCATCCAGCCCACGGGCCGAAAGCACCTGGGCAACTACATCGGGGCGATCGCCCAGTACGTCTCGAGCCAGGAGCGCGGCGAGGGCATCTTCTGCATCGTCGACCTGCACGCGATCACCGTCGCCTACGACCCGACGGAGTTGCGCGAGCGCCTCTATGACACGCTCGCGATCCTGCTCGCCGCAGGGCTCGACCCCGCGCGCTCGATCCTCTTCCGACAGAGCGACGTGCACGAGCACACCGAGCTCACCTGGCTGCTGTCGAGCGTCACGGAGCTCGGGCGACTGCAGCGCATGCACCAGTTCCGCGACAAGTCCGTGCTCCAACGCGAGCTCGTCTCGGCCGGGCTGCTCTTCTATCCGGTCCTGCAGGCCGCCGACGTGCTCGCCTATCGCGCCCAGGAGGTGCCCGTCGGCGAGGACCAGCGCGAGCACCTCGAGCTGATGCGCGACGTCGCCCGCCGCTTCAACGCGCGCTTCGGGGGCGATCAGGAGGTGCTCGTCGTCCCCGAGCACCGCATCCCGGCCGTCGGCGCGCGGATCATGGACCTCCAGGATCCGACCAGCAAGATGTCCACGACGGGGGGCTCCGAGCAGGGGACCGTGTACGTGCTCGACGAGCCGAAAGCGATCGAGAAGAAGATCAAGAGCGCCGTGACCGACTCCGGCAGCGAGGTTCGCCGCGGTGAGGAGAAGGCGGGCATCGCCAACCTGATCGAGATCCTGGCCGCGATTCGCGGGGTGGAGCCGCCTGAGATCGAGGCGGAGTTCGCCGACTCCCGCTACGGCGAATTCAAGGGAGCGGTCGCGGCGGCCGTGGTCGAGTACCTGGCGCCCGTGCGGGAGCGCTACGAGGCGCTGCGCGCCGATCAGGCCGGGCTCCCGACCGCCTCAGACACCAACTCCGCCGCTCTCGCCGCGCGTCGCAGCGCGTTCAACGTTCTAGCTTCCACGGCGGCCTTTTCGGGTTATCTGGCGCTGCTTGGTGGTCTGTTGCTGGCCTTGCGCTTCTGGCACGCAGGAATCCCTGTGATCCAAGCCGTGAGCGCGGTGCCTGTGTCGACCCTGATAACGACCGCTCTGATCGAAGTATTTGTGCCGCTATTGGGCTTCGCGGGCGGACTCCTTGTCAGCCTTCTTGCTGGACTTCCCGGGCGGTCGGCTAGGGACTCCGGCCAGCCGCTTGATGCGTTCGACCGTCGCTTCAGCGCTGGCACCAAATGGGTTGCTGCTGTGGTCCTCATTTGCGTTGCGCCCTTCAATATCTGGGGCTTGACGTTTTTTGGTGGTCTCCTTGCGATCATCTTTGCCGAGAGATGGACTGGTGTCATACAGCGGCACGCAGCGCTAAGTAGTCGGAGGAAGCTGCAGAACGACAGTCGCGATCTTCGCGCTTGCTATCGCTGTCCCAGTCCTCGCGCGGCAGGCCGTCGAACCGCTCAACATGGAGCGGGTCCACATCCAAACTCCCCGGGGAACCGTTGTTGCTGATCTTGTCGCGATTCGTGACACCTCGATCGCGGTCGCACGGTGCGGGCACATGTATGTTGAACCGATGCCGACGCGAGTCGCGATCTATCACCTCCCAGCAGCGTGGAGTTCGGGGCAGTCCATCTTCGGCCTACTCGGAATAGGAGCCAGGAGGCCGAAACCATCTCCGCTTCCATGCTGAGTCCGTTGCGGCCGTTGTCTTCCACGGGTTGTAGTTTGAGCGCGTGAGCCTCGCCTCCCTCGATCTCGACCTCGACGTCTTCAGCGGGCCCTTCGACCTGCTCCTGACGCTCGTGCTGCGCGAAGAGGTGGACCTGCTCGAGCTGGCGCTGGCGGATGTCGTGCTCGCCTACCTGGACCACCTCGAGCAGCGCGGCGAGCTCGACCTCGAGGCGGCAACCGAGTTCATCGTGCTGATCGCCGCGTTGCTGGAGCTGAAGTCGCGGCTGATGCTCAGCGGCGAGGAGGAGGAGCTACTCGACATCGAGCCCGAACAGGCCGCCGAGGAGCTGCTCGCGCGAATGCTCGATGCGGCCCGTTACCGCTCGGCTTCCGGATACCTGCGCGAGCAGCTCGAGGGCGAGCACGGCGTGCGCTTCCGCTCGGCGCCGCTGCCGCCCGCTCTGCGCCGGCGGATCGTCCCCGCCGAGGACGGCTCGGCGAGCCCGGACGTGCTGGGCGCTGCGATCGGGCGGCTGCTGAGCATGCCCCCCGAGATCAGCGTCCGCCACATCGGCACGCCGCGGGTCAGCGTCGCCGAGCGCCTTGCGCATCTGCGCGGCCTGCTGCGACGCGGCGCCTTCAGCTTCGAGGAGGCAGTGGCTGGAGCGGACCGCATGACGGTCGCCGTGACCCTGTTCGCGCTGCTCGAGCTCTACAAACTCGGCGAGGCCGGCTGGGAGCAGCGGGAGAGCTTCGGCGACATCTCGATCCGTGCCGCCGCCTCGCAGCCGCCGCGAGAGGCGCTCGCGCCCGCCACGCGGGTGGCCGCTAGGCTCGCGGGATGAGCAGCCCGGGGACGGAGCAGAGCCCGCCCGCGCCCGCCGCGGCAGCTGCAGCCGAGACGCCTGAGCTTGCCCGGACGGTCGAGGCGCTGCTGTTCCTCTCCTCCGACCCGCTGACCGTTGCCGAGCTCTCAGCCGCGGCGGAGGTCGGGGAGGGCGCCGTGCGCGCCGCGCTGGCTCTGCTCGCCGAGCAGTACTCCCCGGGGCTGCGCGGGATCGCCCTGCGGGAGCTCGGCGGCGGCTGGACGCTCGCGAGCGACCCGGCCGCCGAGGACGCTGCGCGTCGCCTCTTCAGCCGGCCCCGCATCGCGACGCTGACGCCGGCCCAGGCGGAGACGCTCGCGATCGTTGCTTATCTACAGCCGATCTCGCGCCCCGAGGTCGCCCGCATCCGTGGCGTCAGCGCAGACTCCGCCACCGCCACGCTGCTCGATCGCGGCCTGATCGAGGAGGCAGGCCACTCCGAGTTCGGCGCGCTGCAATACCGCACCACCACCCAGTTCCTGAAGCTCTTCGGCCTGCGCGGCCTCGAGGAGCTCCCCGACGTGGCCCGCTGGGACCCGAGCCCCGAGGAGCAGGCCGAGCTGCGCGACCGCCTGCTCCGCGCCGGCGAGGCGCGCGCCGGGGGCGAGCCGGGCTGATGCTCGAGCACCGGCGGGCATTCAGCGGCTTCTCGGTCGACAGCATCGCCGCCGCGCATGACTTCTACTCGGGCCAGCTCGGGCTCGAGGTGCAGGAGCTCGACAACGGCCTGTTGAGGCTGCATCTCGCCGATGACTACGAGGTGATCGTCTACCCCAAGCACGATCACACGCCCGCCGTCTTCACGATCCTGAACTTCTCGGTCGAGGACATCGAGCGAGCCGTCGACGAGCTCAGCGCCGCCGGCGTCGAGACGATCCGCTACCAGGGCTTCCCGCAGGATGAGCGCGGCATCTCGCGCAACCCCGGCGGACCGCCGATCGCGTGGTTCAACGACCCGGCCGGCAACGTCCTCGCCGTGCTCGAGGACGGCTGAGCCAGGACGGCCGAGAGCGTTCGGGCGCACTTGGCGCGCACCCGAACGCACTACCGCGATCGTGGCGCACTGCCACGACCGCGGCGCGTGGCTCTACGGCCTCGCCTCGAGGATCAGGTTGAAGGGCGTCTCCGTGGCGCGCCTGACGGTCGAGAAGCCGCCCTCTTTGATGACCTCGGCGAGCCGCGCCTCCCCGGCCTGGGCGCCGAGCGCCAGCCCGACCTCCTGATCCAGCGAGGCAGGCGTGCAGATCACGGTCGAGGCGCCGTAGAAGACGCGCCCGACGGGGTTGAGGTTCTCCACGACGGAATCTCCCGCGAAAGGCTCGACGATCATCCATGTGCCGTCGTCGGCGAGAGTGTCGCGGATGTGCGCCGAGGCGCCGACCGGGTCACCCATGTCGTGCAGGCAGTCGAACACGGTGACGAGGTCATAGCCCTCGCCCGGGTAGTCCTTGGCGGAGGCGACCGCGAAGCTGATGCGCTCCGCGACCCCTGCCTGCTCGGCCGCTTCGCGGGCTCGTTTGATCGAGGCGTCGTGGTAGTCGAAGCCGAAGAACTCGCTGTTCGGGAACGCTTCGGCCATGATGATCGTCGACGCGCCGTGGCCGCAGCCCACATCGGCGACCTTCGCGCCGCTTTCGAGCTTCTCTGTCACGCCGTCCAGCGCCGGGATCCATTCCGCCACCAGGTTCCCCCGGTAGCCCGGACGGAAGAACCGCTCGGTGCCCCGGAACAGCCGGTGGTCGTGCTCGTGCCAGCCCATCCCCTCGCCGCTGCGGAACGCCTCCACGATTCTGTCCTCATCCGCGTAGAGCGACGCAATCGACTCGTACACGCCGAGGATGTAGAACGGGCTGTCTTCGTCAGCGAGCGCGAGGGCTTGCTCGTTCGGGAGCGTGTAACGGTCGCTGTCGGGGTCGTAGGTCACGTAGCCCCCCGCGGCCTGGTTTCCGAGCCACTCCCGTACGCTGCGCTCCGCGACTCCGGAACGCTCGGCGAGCTCCTCCGAGCTCAGCGGCCCCGCGCCGGCCATCGCCTTGTAGAGCCCGAGCTTCTCGCCCATCACCATCAATGGCGCGCTGATGATCGCGCCCATGTCTGTTACGGCTTGGCCCATGAAGGCTTCGAGCTTCGCCTCATCGATGTCCGTGGTGCTCATTTCACTTCCCCCAAGTTCGAGTTGCAGGCGCGGCACCGACACGACGCCAGCCCCCCTTCAAGCCGGCACCTTGGTGCCGCCCTGAAGAAGCTACCACCACGCTTCCAGCCGCGAATAGATCTCAGGCCGCGGCCCGCGCCGCCAGCTGCCCGCAGGCGGCGTCGATGTCGCGCCCGCGAGTCAGCCGCACCGTGACCGGCACACCGCGCGATTCGAGCGCCGCGCGGAAAGCCGCGATCGAGTCTCGCCCGGAGCCCTGGAACTCCGAGCCGCTGGGATTGAAGGGAATCAGGTTGACCTTGAAGACCGGCTTCTCCTGATGCGCGGCCTCCGTCAAAAGGCTCGCGAGCGCGAGCGCCTGCTCGTAGCGGTCGTTGATGCCGGCGAGCATCACGTACTCGACGAACACGCGGCGCCGCCGCCGGGCGTGGAAGGAGCGGCAGGCCTCGATCACATCACGCAGGGGGTAGCGCTCGTTGACCGGCATCAGCTCGCTGCGCAGCGATTCCTCGGCGGCGTGCAGGGAGAGCGCGAGGCGCACCGGCATGTCGCAATCGGCGAGCCGTTCGATCCCGGGGATCCAGCCGACCGTGGAGATCGTCGTGCGGCGATGGGTCACGCCGATCTCGGGCAGCCGCTCGCAGGCGCCGAGAACGGCATCCAGGTTCAGCATCGGCTCGCCCATGCCCATGAACACGCAATGGTCGATCGCTTCGACACGGCGGAAGTGAAGGGCCTGCTCGAGGATCTCCGAGGCCGTCAGGTTGCGCGCGAACTTCATCGCGCCGGTCGCGCAGAAGCGACATGTCAGCGGGCACCCCGACTGCGAGGAGACGCAGATCGAGCGTCGAGGAGAGGCGGCGTGCGAGCTGCCCTGGCGGCCGGAGTAGCGCATCAACACGGCCTCCACGGCCCGTCCGTCGGCAGTCTCGAACAGCGCCTTGACGGTGCCGTCGCGCGCGGTCGCCTCCGTCTTCATCTGAAGGCAGGAGAATCCCAACCGCTCCGCGAGCTGCGAGCGCAATGCCGCCGGCAGGTCGGTCATCTGCTCGAAGCTCTCGGCCCCACGGGCCGTCCACGCCCACACCTGGCGGGCGCGAAAGGCCGGCTCGCCCAGCTCGGCGAGGATCGTGTCGAGTCGTTGCAGGTCCATCAGGAGGCCGGGCGCCCGCTCACAGGCGAGTCGGGCCCGGCCCCCTATGGTTGCAGCCGATGACGGCGATCCCGGATCGCGGCCCGTGAGGCTCGCCAAGCGCCTCGCCCACGCCGGCGTAGCCTCGCGGCGGGCGGCCGAGCAGATCGTGGGCGAAGGGCGCGTTCGGGTCGCCGGCGAGATCGTCACCGACCCGGCGCGGGACGTCGCCGAGGACACGGAGGTGACGGTCGACGGCGCCCTCTTGGGCGGTCCCGAGCGGCGAGTCGTCTACGCGCTCAACAAGCCCGTCGGGGTGCTCTCCACGGCGCGCGACACGCACGGGCGCAAGACCGTCACCGAGCTGATCGAGGCGTCCGGAGCGCGCCTCTACCCGGTCGGTCGTCTCGACGCCGACAGCGCCGGGCTGATCCTCCTGACCAACGACGGCGAGCTCGCGAACCGCCTCACCCACCCCCGCTACGAGGTTCCGAAGATCTACCGCGTGAAGGTCGCGGGTGGGCCCGTCGGAGAGGCCGCCCTGCGGGTGCTCCGCGCGGGGGTCGAGCTCGACGACGGCCCGACGGCGCCCGCGCGCGTGCGCTCGCTCGGGCCGGGCGAGATCGAGATCACGATCAGCGAAGGACGCAACCGCCAGGTGCGGCGGATGTGTGAGGCGATCGGCCATCCGGCACGGGAGCTGACCCGCGTGGCCTTCGGCTCGTTGCGTCTCGGCTCGCTCGCGCCCGGCGCGTACCGGCGCCTCAGCGCCGCCGAGATCGATCGGCTGCGCCCTCCGGCGCTCTCATAGAATCGCCGCCATGCAACTGTTCGCATTGCGGGGAGCCATCAACGTCGAGCACAACGACGCCGCTGAGATCCTCGCGGCCACGACCGAGTTGATGGAGGCGATCATGGAGCGCAACGGCCTGCGCCCCGACGCCGTCGTCAGCTGTGTCTTCACGGCCACCCGCGACCTCGACGCAGAGTTCCCGGCCGTCGCGGCGCGGGCCGTTGGCTTCGAGCGCGTGCCGCTGCTGTGTGCCCAGGAGATCCCGGTCCCCGGCTCGATGCCGAAGGTGATCCGCGTGTTGCTCCACTACCGCGCCGAAGACGATCACGCGCCCGAGCACGTCTACCTGCGCGAGACGCGCGCGCTTCGCGCCGACCTGCACGCGGCACAATAGGGCCATCGCGATCGAGTTCTCAGAGCGGATCGGAAGGATCCCTGTTTATCCCGCGGCCGGCGGCTACGCCAAGCAGGCGGAGCTGGCGTTGCTGGCGAGCAACGAGTCGCCGTTCCCGCCGCTGCCGGCCGTGCGCGACGCGATCGGCGCCGCGATCAATCACCTGAACCGCTATCCCGACCCCTCCAACACGGTGCTCAAGACCCGCCTGTCCGAGCGCTACGACGTGCCGATCACTCGAATCGCGATCGGCAACGGCTCCTGCGACGTGCTGCTGGCCGCCGGCGAGGCGCTGCTCGAGCCCGGCGCGGAGCTCGTCTACGCATGGCCGTCCTTCTCGATATATCCCCACCTCGCCGCCGCCTCCGGGGCGCGGGCGCTGACGGTGCCGCTCGATTCACAGCAGCGCCACGACCTGCCGGCGATGCTCCGCGAGGTGACCGTCGCGACGCGCCTCGTGATCGTCTGCAACCCCAACAACCCGACCAGCACGGCGCTGCCGCTCGGCGAGATCCGCGCGTTTCTGGAGGAACTTCCCGCGCACGTCTGCGTGATCCTCGACGAGGCCTACTGCGAGTACAACCTGCTCGAGGACCCGGACGCCTCCCTCGACCTGCTCGACGCCCACCCGAACCTCGTGCTGCTGCGGACCTTCTCGAAGGTCTACGGCCTGTGCGGGCTTCGCGTCGGCTTCGCCCTCTGCGGCTCGGAGGAACTTCCCCGCGCGCTCGACCAGGTCCGCCAGCCGTTCTTCTGCAACGCGCTCGCGCAGGCTGCTGCCGTCGAGGCGCTCGCCCACCATGATGCCGTGATCGACCGCGTCACCCGGACGATCGCCGAGCGCATCTCCGTCGATGAGCGGTTGCGGGCGATGGGCCTCGATCCTGCGGCCTCGCAGGCCAACTTCTGCTGGATCCCACTCGGCGCCGAGCGCGACGAGCAGCAGATCATGAAGGGCCTGCTCGACCGCGGCATCCTCGTTCGCGGCGGCACGGCGCTCGGCAGCGAGGAGCCCGCGCTGCGCGTCACCTACGGCCTGCCCGAGCAGAATCGTCGCTTCCTCGACGCGCTCGAGGAACTGCTGTAGGGCTCCGCAGCGAGGAGCCCACTCGCGGTCTGCGCCGGACGCACCTTTACTACGTGTGACCCGTCTGCTACAAACGAGGCAGAACGACCGATGAGCGCGACCGCGAAGCAGATCCGCAGCGCCTCCCTCGACTATTCCTGGTCGTTCACTTCCGCCTGGCGATTTAGCTAGGCGCCAGGGACCGGCGCCCGTCGTGAGCGGGCCCGTCCCCCGAGTCCCCTGCCGGGACCAGGCGCCGCCCCCTCGGGCGCTCCACGCGCCCCCACCTCACGGCCTCGTCGCGCGACGAGGCGAAGCCCAGGCCTAAGATTTCCGGACGTCGGTGAAAGGATGACTTGATGATGATCGTGATGAAGGAGACCGCCACGGAGGAGGAGGTGGAGGCGGTCGTCGAGAGGATCGAGAGCGCAGGCGCTCTCGCCCACCGAATACGCGGCGCACGCCTCAACGTGATCGGGGCGATCGGCGATGTCGAGCAGGACGTGAGCCTCGGCCTCGAGGGGCAGCCCGGCGTGGACCGCGTGGTGCCGATCCTCAAGCCATACAAGCTCGCCTCCGCGCAGATGACGCACGGCGAGCGGACAGTGCTCGAGATCGGCGGGCGCAAGGTCGGCGGTCAGAGCTTCGCGCTGATCGCGGGGCCCTGCACGGTCGAGTCCCGCGAGCAGACGATGGTCACGGCGCGAGCGGTGAAGGACGCCGGCGCCACGCTGCTGCGAGGCGGCGCCTACAAGCCGCGCACGAGCCCCTACGCCTTCCAGGGACTCGGCCAGGAGGGCCTGCGGCTGCTGGCCGAGGCGAAGGCCGAGACCGGCCTGCCGATCGTCACCGAGTTGATGGACATCGCCGACATCGACGCGGTCATGGAGGTGGCCGACGTCGTGCAGATCGGCGCGCGCAACATGCAGAACTACCCGCTGCTGGCCGAGGTCGGCCGCTCTGGCCGCCCGGCGCTGCTGAAGCGCGGACTGTCCTCGACGCTCGACGAGCTGCTGATGGCCGCCGAGTACATCCTCAAGGAAGGCAACCCGAACGTGATGCTCTGCGAGCGCGGCATACGCACCTTCGAGAACGCCTACCGCTTCACGTTGGATCTGATGGCGGTGCCGGTGCTCAAGGAGCTCTCGCATCTGCCCGTGATCGTCGACCCGAGCCACGCCGCGGGGCGCCGAGAGCTCGTCACGCCGCTGTCGCTCGCGGCCGCCGCGGTCGGCGCCGACGGGATCATCGTCGAGGTGCACCCGGACCCCGACCAGGCGATCTGCGACGGCCCCCAGCAGCTGCGCACCGAGGATTTCGCGGCGTACGCCCAGGCCGTGGCGCAGGCAGCCGCGCTGGCGGGCAAAGCGCTCGCCGGGAGGGAGCCGGTTCTTGCCTGAGATACCCGGCGCCGGACTGCGTCCGGCCGACTACGTCCGCGACAGCCGCATCGCGCGAGTGGTTCCGCTGCTCGCGCCCGCTGCGCTGCTCGAGGAGCTGCCCCTGAGCAGCGAGCACGCGGAGGTCGTGATCCGAGGCCGCCGCGACGTTCAAGGGATCCTGGAGCAGACCGATGACCGCCTGCTGCTGATCGTCGGTCCCTGCAGCGTGCACGACCCGGACGCGACGCTCGAGTACGCCGCGAGGCTGGGGCAGCTGGCCCGCGACCTGAGCAGCGAGCTGCTGATCGCGATGCGCGTGTACTTCGAGAAGCCGCGGACCACGACCGGCTGGAAGGGGCTGATCAACGACCCGCATCTCGACGGCTCGGGCGACGTCAACGCCGGCCTGCATCTCGCGCGGCGCGTGCTCCTCGGCGTGCTCGACACGGGCCTCCCGGTCGGCTGCGAGTTCCTCGACCCGATCACGCCGCAGTACATCGCCGACGCGGTCTCGTGGGGTGCGATCGGGGCGCGCACGACCGAGAGCCAGATCCACAGGCAGCTCGGATCGGGGCTCTCGATGCCGGTCGGCTTCAAGAACCGCACCGACGGCAACGTCCAGGTGGCCGTGGACGCCGTCCGCGCGGCGTCGGAGCCGCATGCCTTTGCCGGCATCGACCCGAACGGCACGCCGGCGATCCTCTACACGCGCGGCAACGCCGACTGTCACGTGATCCTGCGCGGGGGCAAGGGCGGGCCCAACTACGAGGCCCCGAGCGTGGGCGCGGCGCTCGAGCTGCTCGAGAGCGCGCAGCTGCCGAGGCGCCTGATGGTCGACCTCAGCCACGACAACAGCGGCAAGGACCCCGGGCGCCAGCCGGCGGTGGCGGCGGACGTGGGCAGGCAGGTCGCAAGCGGGAACAACGCGATCGTCGGCGTGATGCTCGAGTCGTTCCTGGTGGCCGGCCGCCAGGATCTGCGTGCCGGCGCCGAGCTCTGCTACGGCCAGTCGATCACCGACGGGTGCATCGGCTGGGAGACGACGGTCGAGGTGCTGGAGGGGTTGGCAGAGTCCGTCCGCGATCGCAACACCTCCCGGGCGCAGCCGGCGCCGCGCTGAGCGGATGCGGATCGCAGTCCTCGGCGTCGGGCTGATCGGCGGCTCGATCGGCCTCGCCGCCCGCGGCCGCGCCGGAGCCGAGGTCTGCGGTTACGACCCCGATCCGGCCGTCCGCGCCCGCGCGCTCGAGCTGGGCGCCCTCGACAGCGAGACCGCCAAGCTGGCGGATGCCGTGCGCGGCGCCGCCGCGGTGTTCGTCGCGGCCCCCGTGGGGGCGCTGCAGCGGACCGTTGCAGAGGCGCTCGCTGCAGCCGGCCCCGACTGTGTCGTCAGCGACGTCGGCTCCACCAAGCGGGTCCTCGCCGAGGCCTCAGTGGATGAGCGCTTCATCGGCGGCCATCCACTGGCCGGCGCCGAGACGGCGGGCGTCGAGCACGCCCGTGAAGACCTCTTCGAGGGCGCTCGCTGGTACCTCACGCCGGCCCGTGAGAGCACCGCCGGCGTGCTGTATGAGCGCCTGCACGCGCTGCTGCGGCGCTTCGGCGCCCACCCGGCGGCGATCGACGCGGCCACCCACGATCGCCTGATGGCGAACATCTCGCACCTGCCACATGTGCTCGCCAACCTGCTCGCCGCGCAGGCCGCCGGTCTGCTGGACGGCGAGAGCGGCGAGGGGAGTGAGGGCCGTGACGGCGAGCGCCTGGCGCCGGTCGGGCCGAGCCTTCGCGATGCGATTCGGGTCGCCGGCGCCAACAGCAGCATCTGGACCGACATCTACACGACGAACGCCGATGCCCTGCTGGCGGCGATCGATGAGCTGTCGGGGCGCCTCGGGGAGGTGCGGGCGATGCTGGAGGCGGGCGACGGGGGCGCGGTGGAGCGCTGGATCGAACGCGCGCGGCTCGATCGCGACGCGCTGCTCGGCACCGGCAGCGCGGGAGCCGCTATGCAGGAGCTGAGAGTGCACGTCCCCAACCGTCCCGGCGTGATCGCGCAGATCGCGCTGGCGCTGGGAGAGGGCGGCGTCAACATCGGCGACCTCGCGCTCTCCCCCTCACGGGACAACAGCCAGGGGGTCGTCTCGCTGTGGATCGGCGGCGAGGGGCAGGCGGCGCGGGCCGGGGAGCTCGTCGCGGGCCTCGGCTTCACCGTCGTGCGAGCATGATGCGCCCTGCCGTGGAAGCAACCATCTAGATGAACCTCCGCTTCGAGCCCGCTGGGCCCCTCTCGGGCACCCTCATCCCACCCGCCGACAAGTCGATCTCCCATCGCGCCGCGCTGCTCGGCGCGATGTCCTCGGAGCCCGTGAGGATCGCGAACTACCTGCACGCGGCCGACACGACCTCGACGCTCGAGGCGGTCCGTGCGCTCGGAGCGCTCGTCGAGGAACGCGACAAAGATCTGGTGATCCGCGGCACGGGCCTGCGCGACGCGCATGCGCCGGAAGCGCCGATCGACGTCGGCAACGCCGGCACGCTGCTGCGCCTGCTGCCGGGCTGGCTCGCCGCGCAGGAGGGCCGTGCCTTCACCGTCGACGGGGACGAGTCGATCCGGCGACGGCCCGTCGACCGCATCGCGGAGCCGCTGGGCCTGATGGGCGCCGAGCTCGAGCCGACCGGCGGGCGCTTCGCGCCGCTGACGATCCGTGGGCGTCACCTGCGGTCGGTGTCCTACGAGCTCGACGTCGCGAGCGCACAGGTGAAGTCCTGCGTGCTGCTCGCGGGGCTCGCCGCCGACGGGGCGACCACCGTCGGCGAGCCGAGCCGCAGCCGCGATCACACCGAGCGGATGCTGCTGCGGGCGGGCGTCTCGATCCACCGCAACGGCCGCCACGTCACCGCCGTCAACACCGATGAGCTCCAGCTGGAGGAGGTCACGGTCCCAGGTGATCCCAGCTCCGCGGCGTTCCTGATCGCCGCCGGCGTGCTGGTGCCGGGCTCGCGCCTGCTGCTCGCGGACGTGGGCGTCAACTGGACCCGTACGGGCTTCATCCGGATCCTGCGACGGATGCGCGGGATCGTGCTGGGCGACCTCGAGCAGGAGAGCGAGGAGCTGACCGCCGAGGAGCCGGTGAGCGACCTCGACGTCGCGCACGGCGCGCTCGAGGGCACGACGGTCGAGGCTTCGGAGGTGCCGCTGGCGATCGACGAGCTGCCGCTGGTCGCGCTGCTCGGCTGCTTCGCCGAGGGCGAGACGGTCGTGCGGGGCGCCCAGGAGCTTCGCGTCAAGGAGTCCGATCGGATCGCCGGCGTGGTCGAGGGGCTGCGCGGGCTGGGAGCCGAGATCGAGGCCACCGAGGACGGTTTCGCGGTGACGGGCAACGGTGGCCTGCGCGGCGGCACGATCGACAGCCGCGGCGACCACCGC